>Ga0207800_1000260_pt1 | contig 16728 bp, 10 predicted proteins | sample LuqExpMetageno11_FD_187769 | JGI IMG/M metagenome (GOLD analysis project Ga0207800, IMG submission 187769) | Tropical forest soil microbial communities from Luquillo Experimental Forest, Puerto Rico - Sample 11 (SPAdes) | ecosystem: Environmental > Terrestrial > Soil > Tropical forest ... | reverse complement strand
TTCGCCAGATTTATATTCCTCAATAGCTCAGTTGGTAGAGCATGCGGCTGTTAACCGCAGGGTCGTAGGTTCGAGTCCTACTTGAGGAGCCAGAAACCTTACAGATCAATTCTGTAAGGTTTCTTACTCTTAAAACTCCTCTAAATTGATAAAAAGCTCCGGAAGGTACTCCGGAGCTTTACATATTTTATTTCCAAAATCGATGGAGTCATTGTTCAAAAAAATGCACACCCTTTGTATTAAAATGTCGATAATTTAATTATTATTAACCTTTTTGGGCTTTTTTGACGGAACTTTATAAGCTAATATATACCTCTAATAAATAAGATAAGTGAACATAAAATAACAATGCAAAAGTAAGCAGGAAAAGAAGGATTTAAGTACAAAAGATAACCAGGGGGGCATTTGACAATGAAATCAAAACATGTAGCAAGCGTAATTACACTTTTTATGATTTGCATGATGCTGGTAACAGGATGTGCCGGCACTAAATTAAGTCTGTTGAATCCAGGCAGCGCGAGTCAGCCGACAAATGGTCAGGATGTTCAACAGACGGGTACTATCGGGGTTTCCGACGTAAATGCTCCGCCCGCAACTGCAAACGAAAGCAGCACTGTTTCGACCGGTTCAGCCATCAATCCCGGAACTGCGGAGGAACAAACTACAACTGCTTCTAAGGCGGCAATTAAAGTTAAAGCCCTCTACCTTACCGGCTGGACTGTCGGCAGCACTAAAAGGGTCGATCATTATATTGAGTTGACAAAGAATACTGTAATAAATTCCTACGTTATCGATATCAAGGACGATGACGGTTTTGTCGGCTATGAATCCAACGTTCCTGCGGTGAAAGAAAACGGAGCATGGAAGAAAAAGTACGATGCCGACTCCGTAATCAAGGCCTTCCATGATAACAATGTACACTTGGTAGGCAGAATCGTGGCGTTCAAGGATCCCGTATATTCTTTGAAAAGACCTGACCTGGCCATCAAAAACGTCGGCGGAGGCCTTTGGAAGGACAACAATAAGCTGACCTGGCTGAACCCTTATAACAAAGAAAACTGGGATTATCTGATAAGCATTGCAAAAGAGGCTGTTGCCAAAGGCTTCGATGAAATACAGTTCGATTATGTACGCTTCCCGAGTGATGGCAAGAAAAAGAACATGGACTTTTCCGGCACGACTGAGGAGAAGTACCAGGCGATAGGTAATTTCCTCGCATATGCCAAATCACAGATCACCGTGCCCGTGTCTGCAGACGTCTTCGGGATTATTTTAGAAAGCCCGGCCGATACGGAAGGCATCGGACAGTATCTTGAACACGTGGGCAAGGACGTCGATTATATATCGCCGATGGTCTACCCTTCGCATTATGCGTATGGGCAGATCGTAAACAAGGTGGTATTCAAGGCGCCTGACCTGGAACCATATGGAGTGGTCTACAATACGCTTGTCAAAGGAAAGGACAGGATATCGAAGGTAAGCGGCTATAATGCTAAAGTAAGGCCGTATCTGCAGGACTTTACCGCATCATGGCTGAGACCAAAAACCATGTATCAGCAATACGGCGCCGATCAAGTCAAACAGCAGATCAAAGCAGTCTATGATGCAGGCTACGATGAGTGGATATTATGGGATGCAGGCAATTCATACGATGAAGATGCGCTTTTAAAGAATAACGGGTAACTACCTCAATAGACGAAGTCGATTGTCGGTAGCGGAATGACTTTTTACAAGCTTGAGCATATAGTTATTGGCTCCGCAATAGGACCTAATTACTATTTATTTTTCAAGCTTTTTTATTGACTTGGCTTCCAAAAGTGATACAATATACAGTGCCAGGAAAAATTACCTATACTAAATATTGTATTGATTCAAGGAGGCTGTACAAATGAACTTATCGGAAAACGCAGTAAAGGTCCTTGAAAAGAGGTACCTAGCCAAAGACGAAACTGGTAAACGTCTCGAGACCCCCGAAGGTTTGTTCAAGAGAGTAGCAAAGGCGATAGCGGCGGCGGATGCGCCGTATACCACAGCTTCCGGACTCAAATCCATTGAAAAAGAATTTTTTGATTTGATGGCAAATTTGGAATTTCTGCCAAACTCACCGACTTTAATGAATGCCGGCCGTCCGTTGGGACAATTGAGCGCTTGTTTTGTGCTCCCCATAGAAGATACGATGGAAGGCATATTCGATACGATCAAGAATGCCGCCCTGATACACAAAAGCGGCGGAGGCACAGGCTTCAGCTTTTCAAGACTCAGGCCGAAGGGAGCATCCGTCAATTCTACAGGCGGTGTAGCCAGCGGACCGATAAGCTTTATGAAGGTTTTCAATGCAGCCACCGAAGCGGTTAAACAGGGTGGGACAAGAAGGGGCGCCAATATGGGCATCCTAAGGGTCGATCATCCTGATATCCGTGAGTTTATTACCTGCAAGCAGGACAATAAGGATATAACGAACTTCAATATCAGTATAGCTATCACGGAAGAATTCATGGTGGCTGCTGAAAAAGGCTCTAAATACAACCTGATCGACCCTAAGACAAAGAAGGCGGTTAAACAGGAAAATGCAAGAGAAATATTCGACTTGATCATAGATAATGCCTGGAACAACGGTGAGCCGGGTATAATTTTCGTCGACAGGCTGAACAAGGATAACGTTACGCCTGAACTCGGTGAAATAGAAAGCACCAATCCCTGCGGCGAACAGCCCCTGCTCCCGTATGAAGCCTGCAATCTGGGCTCGATAAATCTGAGCCTTATGATAAGGGATAACGACGGAAAGCCCGACGTCGATTACGACAAACTCGGGAAAGTCGTGAAAAAGGCCGTGCACTTCCTGGACAATGTAATCGAAGTAAATCGTTACCCGCTGCCCAAAATAGACGAGATGACCAGAGGTACGAGAAAAATCGGACTTGGTGTAATGGGTTGGTCCGACATGCTCTGCCTGCTCGGTATCCCTTATAATTCGCAGAAGGCCATAAACCTCGCTGAGAAAGTTATGCATTTCATACAGGATGAGGCTCGCAGGGCTTCTATAGAGATTGCGGAGAAGAGAGGCGTATTCCCGTTCTTTGAAAAGAGCATCTACAAGGATCTTGGAGTCAAAGTCCGCAATGCGACTACAACAACTATCGCGCCTACGGGTACTCTTAGTATAATTGCAGGCTGCTCGAGCGGCATCGAACCGTTATTCGCCATTTCCTATATCAGAAATGTCATGGATAATGACGAGCTTATCGAAGTAAATCCTTTATTTAAGGGTGTTTCGACCGAGGCAGGCTTTTATTCCGACGACCTTATGAAAAGGATCGCAAAGAAAGGCTCGATCAAAGACTTCACGGAGATCCCTGCAGACATTCAGGACGTATTTGTTACGGCGCATGATATTTCACCGGAATGGCATGTCAAAATGCAGGCTTCATTCCAGAAGTACACGGATAATGCGGTTTCCAAGACGGTCAATCTCGGGCATGACGCGACCAGGGACGACGTCAGGGACGTATTTGTGCAGGCCTATAAATCTTACTGCAAGGGTGTGACCATCTACAGGGACGGCAGCCGCGACATGCAGGTCCTTAACATCGGAGAAGTCAAAGGGAAGGAAGCTCCCAAAGCTGAGGATACAGTTGCAGATGCTGTCAATGAAGCTACCGGCGTGAAGATCGCGCCGAGAACCAGGCCTGACATTACGACAGGTTTCACGGAAAAAGTAAGGATCGGCTGCGGTAACCTTTATATAACTGTCAATTACGATGAAAACGGCATATGCGAGGTGTTTACGAACACAGGCCGCGCAGGCGGATGTCCGTCGCAGTCCGAAGCAACCAGCCGTCTCGTGTCGATCGCACTGCGTTCCGGCCTTGACGCGAAATCGATTGTCGAGCAGCTCAAGGGGATCAGATGCCCGTCGACCATCAGGCAGAAAGACCTGAAAGTAATGTCCTGCCCGGATGCTATCGGCAGACTTATCGAAAAGGTACTTAAGCTGCAGAATGGCAACGGCAACGGTAATGGCAACGGCGTTAACGCCGCAAGCCACGAGGAATTGAACAGCAAGGCTGATTATTCTAAAATAGATTTTATCCCGAGACCGACTGCAAGGGTCGCCGAGTACGACAGCAGCTGCTGTGATGTGGATATTCTGAATGACGGCGATAATGCTGATTATAATATAGCCGACGCGCTTCATATGTCACACTGCCCCGAGTGCGGCAAGCCGGTCGAGCACGAAGGCGGATGTGTTATATGCCGTAACTGCGGCTTCAGCAAGTGCGGATGATACCTTCACATGTTGAAGCTGAACCCCGCTTGTATATAGCATTATGAGGCTCGGCTTATATAACATGATTATAGAATCAAATTAAACTTGATTTAATTCTAAAACGGATACTCTTTCATATACATTTTAGGACTGGTGCTTATTGACCAGTCTTTTTGTTTTGCTTAAGAGGTATCATAAAATATTACATTTAAGAGTAATATTGGAAATGATATTATGAATCTATGAATGAGGTGAAATCTATGAAAATACATAACTCTATTTTTAAGTACGCTGGTGTTTTGGCGATACCGGTGTATGTTGCCTTCACATATGCGTCGCATATTCACAATCGGCAGATCAACCCGATGGGGAATTGGCTGAGTGAATACGGCGACCCTCTGGTCAATCCTGACGGAGCTGTACTGTATAACACCGGCTGCGTGATTACCGCCCTTCTGCTGGCTGTTTTCTATATTGGAATGTATCGCTGGTACAGGCGAGGACCTGCGGCAAGAAAATTCAACATCAGCATCGCAGTCGCCCAGGCAAGCGGTCTTATAGGGTCGGTATTTTTGATATTAACGACTGTTTATACTCTTGGCGTAAATACCGAGAAGCACAGCTTGTTCAGTATGCTCAATATGATTGCCATGAATCTCTTTCTAGCTTTTACTGCTACGGGCATTCTAGTGAATCCCAAAATACATAAAGGTATAGCCGTCTTTGGTTTTATTGCAGATATTTTCAATATCATAACGATGAATGCGTTTGTCGACTTCTTTATTTCTGAGTGGATATATTTTCTGTTGTTCATGATGTATATGGTTCTCATCACGCGTCAATACAACAGGCTAATTGGAACGGAAGAAAATATTATTTTCCCAAAAACAATAAACCAAAATCTATGACTAATTTATAAAACAGATTCTCTTTCATATACATTTTTTGGACTGGTTCATTATTGACCAGTCTTTTTTACTTTTGATGAAAAATGCCAGTCGGGCCCGGAACTTCTTTATTTATCTAAAATATTTATAAAAAGCGAAAGAATTTACAGGATGAATGAAAATTTATGAGCTATAGTTAAACTCTATATGTTATAGATCAGGAGCAATCAACATGAAAATGACATTCAGATGGTTTGGTGAAAGCGACGATGCAATATCTCTGGAACATATCGGACAAATACCGGGAAGGCCGGGAATTGTAAGCGCACTTTATGATGTACCGGTAGGAGAGGTCTGGCCTGTCGAAAAAATCAAAAAAATGAAAGAGACCGTGGAAAAAGCCGGGCTTGAACTGGAAGTGATAGAAAGTGTCAATATCCATGACGATATCAAGATCGGCCTGCCTGGCAGGGACCGCTATATCGAAAACTATAAGCAGACGTTGAGGAACCTTGCGAAGTTTGGCATCAAGGTTGTTTGCTATAACTTCATGCCTGTGTTCGACTGGATCAGGTCGGATCTGGCCAGGATCCTGCCGGATGGTTCCAACGCGCTTTCCTATGACGGAGAAAAGGTGGAAGGACTGGGTCCATACCAACTCGCCTTAAATATGGAAGTTAATTCAAACGGCAACAAATTGCCGGGTTGGGAACCCGAACGCATGAATAAGCTGAAGCTTTTGCTTGAGCAATATAAAGAAGTGGATGAGCGCAAGCTTTTGGAAAACCTGGGGTATTTTTTGAAGGAAATTATCCCGGTTTGCGAAGAGGTTGACATAAAAATGGCCATTCATCCGGATGATCCGCCATGGAATATATTCGGCTTACCCAGGATCGTAAAATCCAGGGAGACTCTGCAGAGGATAATCGATCTCGTGGACAGCCCATATAACGGATTGACGTTTTGCAGCGGTTGTCTGGGTGTGAACCCTGAAAATGATATTCCCGTGATGATCCGCTATTTCGGCGGGATGGGAAGGATCCATTTCGCGCATATCAGAAACGTCAGGATACACTCGGCCGGACGCTTCGACGAAGCTTCCCACCTGTCCTCCGACGGTTCATTCGACATGTTTGAAATAATGAAGGCATACCATGATATCCATTTCGAAGGATATGTGCGCCCGGATCACGGAAGGATGATATGGGGCGAAACGGGAAGACCGGGTTACGGCTTGTATGACAGGGCTTTGGGGATCGCATACCTGAACGGATTATGGGAAGCGATATGTAAGATGAGTGACAATAAATAATTACCTGGGAGACGAGAAAATGTTGAGTTTAAATAGAGAAGGTATAAAAGATAAAAAGCCGTGGCAGTCGGCAGACATAGAACTGCCACAGTTTGATATCGATAAAATGATGGCTTGTACCGCAAAGACTCCGACCTGGATCCACTTTGGCGCGGGCAACCTATTCAGAGGGTATATCGCCGCATTACAGCAGATGCTTCTGGATAATGGAAAAGCGGAAACCGGAATTATTGCCGTTGAAAGCTATGATCATGAAATAATAGACAGAATCTATTCGCCTTATGACTCGTTTGCTTTGCTTGTTACAATGCAGTCAGACGGAGCTTTGCGGAAAAAAGTGATCGGAAGTATTGCTGAAGGACTTGTGGGGGATTTTTCAAGAGAAGTTGACTGGAGCAGACTGAATGCACTGTTTACATCTCCATCTCTGCAAATGGTGACTTTTACGGTTACGGAAAAAGGATACGGCATTAGAAATCCTGCAGGTGACTATTATGAAGATGTGCGCAGGGATCTGTCAAACGGCCCTTCCCAGCCGGTTCATCTCATGGCGAAAGTTACTTCTCTGGCATATACGAGATATAAAAACGGTGCATTTCCAATTGCTCTGGTAAGTATGGACAATTGTTCTCACAATGGGGAGAAGCTTCAAGACGCTGTGCTTGAAATAGCAGGCAAATGGGTGGAAAACGGATTTGCCGATAAGGGATTCCTGAAATATATCAGTGATCCAAATAAAGTTAGCTTTCCCCGGTCGATGATCGACAAAATTACTCCCAGACCATCAGAAACGGTAAAAGATTCGCTTGACGCCATAGGCTTAGAGGACACGGAGATCCTCTGCACAGCAAAAAAAACCTTTATCGCTCCTTTTGTCAATACCGAAGAGGCTCAATACCTGGTGGTTGAAGACAGCTTTCCGAACGGTCGTGCGCCGCTTGAAGCCGCGGGAGTTTATTTCACCGACCGCAGTACAGTGGACAAAGCTGACAAAATGAAGGTCTGCACCTGTCTGAACCCTTTGCATACCGCACTTGCTGTGTTTGGATGCCTGCTTGGATATACGGGCATTGCTGATGAAATGAAGGATACCACTCTGAAAAAGTTGATTGGAAAACTTGGCTTTGAAGAAGGATTGCCGGTTGTAGCAGACCCGGGTATAATAAATCCGGAGGAGTTTATCAGGAAGGTTATTGAGGAGAGATTCCCCAATCCATATATTCCCGATACGCCGCAAAGGATAGCTACGGATACCTCTCTTAAAATAGGGATACGCTTCGGTGAGACGATCAAGTCCTATAATGAAAGAATGGATCTGGAGCCTTCGAAGCTTATATGCGTTCCTCTGGTAATAGCGGGCTGGTTCCGGTATTTGCTGGGAGTGGACGACAATGGTGAAACAATGTCGCTGAGTCCCGATCCAATGCTGGAGGAGCTCAGAATGCAGCTTTCAGGGATAAAGCTCGGATATGGTGATTCTATCGGAGACAGCTTGAAATCTCTGTTATCCAATGAGCGCATTTTCGGTTCAAACTTGTACGATGCAGGTTTGGGAGAAAAGATCGAAGGATATCTGCGGGAAATGACGGCAGGGAAGCACGCCGTAAGGGCGACCCTGGAAAAGTACCTTAAGTAAACGTATAAAGAGAGTGGAAGGAGCCATTTATGAATGCTGTTTTGAAGAAAATCGGTGAAATCGGAATAGTCCCTGTAGTAAAAATCGAAAATACCGCGGATGCGGTACCGTTATGCCGGGCACTGTTTGAAGGCGGCCTGCCGCTGGCTGAGATCACGTTTCGGACCTCGGCGGCGGAGGAATCAATACGCAGTATTTCACAGGAATGTCCGGAGGTTCTTGTCGGAGCCGGTACGGTTCTGAGTGTGGAGCAGGCGGAAAAAGCAATCGGAGCAGGGGCAAAGTTCATTGTCAGTCCGGGTTATAATCCAAAGGTCGTGAAATATTGTCTGGACAATGAAGTACCAGTCGTACCGGGCTGCAGTAGCCCAACAGATATTGAAATGGCTTTGGAAGCAGGCCTTGATGTCGTGAAGTTCTTCCCGGCAGAGGCGTTCGGAGGGCTGAAAGCTCTAAAGGCTATAAGCGCTCCTTATGGAGCGGTTAAATTCATACCGACCGGTGGGATCGACGAAACAAACCTGATAGATTACCTGGCATTCAACAAAATATTGGCCTGCGGCGGTAGCTGGATGGTCAAGGAGGATTTGATCAGGAGCAAAAATTTTGGTGAGATCGAAAGACTTACACAAAACGCCGTTAACAGGATGCTGGGATTTGACCTTGCACACGTTGGGCTCAACGCACAGGATGCGGAAAGTTCAGCGCAGATTGCCGGCAGGTTTGAAAGGATATTCGGTCTGCCTGTAAAAGAGGGCAACAGCTCCCACTTTGCAGGTACGATCATTGAAATAATGAACGGCAAAGGACTGGGAACCAACGGCCATATCGCGATTAAGACCAACAGCATCCCGCGTGCGATAGCATATCTTGAGCGAAATGGCGTGGAAGTGGACATGAGTACCGGGAAGAAAGCGGCAGACGGATCGATAACAGCGGTATATCTGAAGGAGGAGATCGGCGGTTTTGCGGTTCATCTTTTGCAGAGCAGGCTGTGAAGTCATCAGGCATTTTTTAAGTGAATGATAATATGGAGGGTTGATCATAATGCAGCAGAGAGTGATTACATTCGGAGAAATTATGCTAAGGCTTAAATCGCCGGGCTTTGAAAGATTCTTTCAATCTCCTTTGTTTGAGGCTACATTCGGAGGGGGAGAGGCGAATGTGGCGGTTTCGCTGGCGAATTTCGGCATGGATGCCGCGTTTGTAAGCATATTGCCGCAGAACGATATCGGAGATGCCTGCGTAGCCGAACTGCGCAAATTTGGAGTCGACACCTCCCGAATCGTCCGGGGACCCGGACGCATGGGCATTTATTATCTGGAGAACGGCTCAAACCAGCGTGCTTCAAAGGTCGTTTACGACCGTGAGCATTCTTCGATAGCACAGGCTGAAAAAGGCTGCATCAACTGGGCAGAAGTTTTTGAAGGAGCCACTTGGTTCCATATTACCGGGATAACTCCCGCAATAAGCGAATCGGCGGCGCAGCTTTCAATGGAGGCCGTACAGTCGGCTAAAAAAATGGGTCTTACCGTGTCATGCGATCTCAACTATCGTAAAAATCTTTGGAAATATGGCAAAACAGCGTCTGAAGTTATGACTGAGCTTGTAAAATATGCGGATATCGGTATCGCAAATGAAGAAGACTGCCAGAAAGCATTGGGGTTATCGGCTAATGTAGCAGTCGAAAAGGGAGAATTGAATATCGAACAGTACAGGGAGCTTGCCGGCAAGGTTCTGGATAAATTTCCGCAGATGAAGGCTATTGCCATAACACTGCGGGAAAGCATGAGTGCGAACCGCAACGGTTGGTCCGCATGCCTGTGCGACAGGAATGAATTTTATTTAAGCCGCAGGTATGATATCAGCGATATTGTCGACCGGGTCGGCGGAGGGGACTCCTTTTCGGCCGGTTTGATCTACGGGCTTTTGAAATATCAGGGGAATGAGGACGCGCTTAATTTTGCCGTTGCCGCCAGTTGCCTCAAACATTCGATCAGCGGCGACTTTAACAGGGTAACCGTGCAGGAGGTTGAAAAGCTTATGAGCGGAGATGCTTCCGGAAGAGTACAGAGGTAGAGTCGGGGTCAATCGCTTTTTAAGCTGCACCCGTTATTGATTCAACAGTTCATAATATTTACCGGGGACGTCTTTTGCTGCTTTTTTAAAATCTGCAATCGCCGTCCCTTTGTCCTTTTCCCCCTTGAGATACGCTTTTGTCACACTTCAAGGGAACCTCGGATAAAAGCAAAACAGCAGCTTTCCTTTGATGCCTTTATTATGGCATTTAGAAAAAACGGATAATCAGGATAGATAGAAAATGAAATAAGTGTTATAATTTCTAATTATTGAAGGAGACTAACTATGACTATTGGACTGCTTATTATATTAGCTTTAGTTTTATTTTTGCCTTTCACAGTTAAACTTGTTGAACATAACCTTGAATACTTCCTGTTTATTATGGGATTGTCGGCGGCGATCATTACGGGTTCGCTTTCCATGCACACTTTACTTGAGATCATAGGGAATCCATTGCTATATTTTATTACACTTGCTGTACTTGTAGCCGGATTATTGTTCACCGTTCTGGTCAATAAGGTAAAAATAGGCATTAGCGCTATAACAGAAAAGCTGCCGTTTCCCCTTTTTGTATTTCTCGTTATTGTTGTTTTAGGTCTGGCGTCAAGCATCATTACCGCTATTATTGCTTCGTTGGTACTGGTGGAAATCATTAATGTTCTGCCTGTCAAGCAGAACGCCAAATTACGTATGGCTGTAGTCGCCTGTTTCTCGATTGGCCTGGGCGCCACTCTTACGCCTGTAGGCGAACCACTTGCAACGATAACTATTACGAAGCTGAATGCTGATTTTTGGTATCTTCTGGATCTACTTGGCGTTTATATAATCCCGGGAATACTGCTGCTTGGTGTATTTGGAGCTTTCTTTGTTAAAAGAGACCCACCTCTGCAGAAATACGGCAATGATCCGGAATTGATCACCGATTTTAGTAAAGAGCGATGTGTTTCGGATCAGAAAGAAGGCGTAAGGATAAATGCCACGGACCTCAAAGAAGTCTTCATACGGGCGTTCAAAATATTTATATTCATTATTGCTTTGGATCTGCTGGGTACCGGGTTTAAACCATTGATCGACATCTATGTGGTAAGCTTGGATAGTACTTTATTGTATTGGATCAACTTGATATCGGCAGTCCTTGACAATGCAACACTTGCAGCTGCAGAAATCAGTCCTGCCATGAGCGCTGTACAAGTTAAAGCAATACTGATGGGGCTTCTTATCAGCGGAGGAATGCTAATTCCGGGCAATATTCCAAACATTGTCGCTGCTTCCAAACTAAAGATAAAGAGCCGCGATTGGGCTAAGATAGGTATTCCAATCGGATTGACCATCATGACTGTATATTTCACGATTATATTTCTTTTTTGAGATATCTCCCGGACTATGAAAGCTATGGAAAATATCGGTCATTTATCTTTTACCGCCGGAACGATATATTCGGGTACGATCGCCCTGTTTTCCTCATGGTGGTTCGCCAGGCCCGAGGTTATTACAGTGACAAGATCAAGGTCAGGGACGATATAAATGAACTGCCCTTTGGCTTTACAACGGGGAGCAGATGAAATCGGCTGCAAGTACAATATATTGTTGATAAAAATACATGTTGACCCTATATATCGTGAATGATATAATTACCATGAACTTAGTAAATTTTTCTTATAGGCAATTGTTATATATCTCAAACCTCCAAATAGAAATAGGCTGTCAGTACGGGCCTATTTCTTTTTATCGCTTAAGGATGCTCTGAAAGGATCGGTAACATAAATGAAAAACGTTTTAAGGCTGGTCAGATTTGCAAAGCCGTACTGGTTCCTGCTTACCGTTTCAGGAGTCAGCATATTGGCAATTACTGCATTGAATCTTTATGGCCCATGGATGATCAGAGACTTGATGGATATCCTCACGAAGAATTTCAGTGAAGCGTCAATGCCGGCTGTGCGTAACATAGCGCTCATACTGGCGGGCACTTATATACTGCGCATATTGTTCCGCTACCTGAACAATTACCTCAGCCATGTGGCAGCCTGGAACCTGGTCACAGATATGAGGGTGCGTGTCTATGACCATCTGCAGAAATTATCGCTCAAGTACTACCAGGACAAGCAGACCGGTCAGCTTATGTCGAGAGCGGTGAACGATACCGCCACATTCGAGATGCTGATAGCCCATGTGGTCCCGGAGCTGCTTGCCAACCTTTTGATCGTGCTTGGCGTTGCGATAATACTGTTTACAATGAACGTCTACCTTGCACTGCTGACGCTGATACCGATACCCTTCCTTATATATGGCAGCTGGCTGTTCATAAACAAGATCAGACCGAATTTCCGCGTTGCGCAGAATAATCTTGCAGAGCTCAATGCCACGTTGCAGGATAACATATCCGGCATGAAGGAGATACAGGTCTTCAACCAGCAGCATCGCGAAAAGAAGCGTGTCAGGAAGAGGGCGGAAGGTTATGTTTCGGCTCTCTTGCATGCACTGCAGCTCAGCGCTGTTTTTCATCCTACTGTCGAGGCGGTCAGTTCGTTCGGCACTGTCATAGTGGTGTTTTTCGGAAGCTGGCTCGCGCTCGGAGACCGCCTTACTATTGCGGATATTGTGGCATTCCTGCTGTTTCTCAATCTTTTCTACCAGCCGATCAGCAACCTCGCGAGGGTTATCGAGGACCTTCAGCAGGCTATTGCAGGAGCGGACAGGGTATTTGAAGTACTGGACACCGAGCCGGATATCAAGGATAGCCCAGGAGCGGTAGATGTCCCGCGCGGTAGGGGTGATATCACGTTTAAAAATGTGTGTTTCAATTATGTCGATGGTATCCCTGTACTGCAGGATATAAGCTTCAGGGCGGAACCCGGCAAAATGATCGCGCTCGTGGGCCCTACGGGTGTGGGCAAGACGACGGTGATAAGCCTGATCGCGCGTTTCTATGATCCGGTATCCGGCAGCATCCTGCTGGATGGCAGGGATCTCAGGGAGATCACTCTGTCATCGCTGAGAAATCAGATCAGTATTGTGCTGCAGGACATCTTTCTCTTTAACGGCTCAGTTGCTGAAAACATTGCATACGGCAGCAAGGAAGCCACGATGGATGAGATAGTACAGGCGGCCAAAACAGCCAGAGCGCATGAATTTATCAGTGAACTGCCGGAGGGCTACGACACGGTTATTGGCGAAAGGGGCGTCAAGCTCTCAGGCGGCCAAAAGCAGCGCCTGTCTATCGCAAGAGCGGTACTGCGCAATACTCCAATACTGATCTTCGATGAAGCAACAGCAGCCGTAGACGTAGAGACTGAGGCCAAGATACAGCAGGCGATCCAGGAACTGGCCGAGAACAGGACGATAATAGTAGTTGCTCACAGGCTGTCGACTGTAAAACGGGCGGATACGATCCTCGTAATTGAAAATGGGAAAATAGCAGAATCAGGAAACCATTCCGAACTTATTGCGTATAATGGTGTGTACAAGCAACTTTGTGAAATACAGTTCAACAGTCAGGAATTTTGATACAAGTTTTTCCGGAAAAATGGAACCTTCCCCCATACATGACCGTCTAACTATTCGTTGGTTACCGGCCATGTGTATTTATGCTTTGCAAAATGGTTACAAAGGAGCCTGATAGTAGCTTGGAAAACATCATAGAATTAAAAAATCTGAGGAAGGTATACCGGATCGGTGAGGAAAAGGTAGTTGCACTGGACAATGTGAGCCTTGACATAAAAAAAGGTGAATTCTGCTGCCTTCTCGGAACATCGGGTTCCGGCAAGTCAACTCTTCTGAATCTTATGGCAGGACTGGAGAAACCGACCAAGGGCTCGATACGTATCAAAGGCAAGGCGGTCGAAAAAATGTCGGAAAAGCAGCTTGCCAAGTTCCGGCAGGAGCATGTGGGCTTTGTTTTTCAGTCCTACAACCTGCTTCCGATGCTGACAGCACTTGAAAATGTAAGCATGCCTCTGACCTTTAAAGGAATTTCCAAATCAAAGCGTGACAAAAAAGCTAAAGAAATGCTCAAAGCTGTTGGACTGTCAACACATGAGCAACACAAGCCGTCGCAGATGAGCGGCGGACAGCAGCAGCGCGTGGGCATCGCGAGAGCATTCGTCGGCATGCCGGAAATCGTTTTTGCGGACGAACCTACAGGTAACCTGGACTCCAAAACTACCAGGGAAGTCATGGAGCTTATTACGAAGATGGCGAGGGATAACCGCCAGACGCTAGTGATAGTGACGCACGATCTGGAGATCGCCTCTTATGCAGACAGGATCGTCCATATTCTGGACGGTAATATAGAAAAAATAGACATTATAAATAATGCCGGGGGTGTTTTGAATGAGGAAGTTGACAGTAGTATTCATGGCGTTGATGCTGTGCCTGCAGGTATTTAGCGGTACAGTAGTTTTTGGGGCGGTCGATGATAAAAGGATAAGTGTTAGTTTTGAACAATCAATAAGGGACATCAATCCGGGTGACTCTGTCAGTGTCAGACTGAATTGCACAAATAAATCGACTGACAATATTACGGATTTATATGCGGAAATATTACCAGGGTCGAGCTTTATTCCAGTTGTAGAAGGTCAGACTGTTAAGTTGCGTGACACCTTGCCGGCTAATGGCACCGAATATCTTGACGCTCCTTATATACAGCTGAAATACCTTGGAACGGGCGACACTTTAGATGTCACTTTGAGTTACAAGGTTAGCGGGGTTTCTCAGACAGAAGATGCCAGTTTACATATACTTGGCGTGCATGCGAAAGAAGCCACCTCCACTCCCCCAGCACCCGTCGATACATCAAAGTATACGCCGAAGCTCGAGAACACCAACAGCACAAGCATACCGACGATCATGGCAGGTAAAACGCAGAGGCTGAATTTCACCATAAAGAACAATAGCATCTACCAGGCTCGCAATGTTAAGATATCTCTGAAAATGGCGGACGAGGCAAAGGCGCCTCTTGTTCTCGACAATTTCGATATGCGGCAGAGTGTTGATTACATAAACGGAACCGAGTCGAAGGATATCTCCTTTGATGTCAGTATCCTGAGCGGGGCGCCGGAAGGCTTATATGCACTGAAGCTCAATTATGATTATGAAAACGCGTATAACGATCCCCCGTTCAGTACTTCGGAGACGACGTACATCAGGGTGCTAAATGACAACGTGAACCCCAAGCTGACTGTCGGCAATGTTTCGGTCAGGCAGGATGCGAAGTCCAAGGATTCCATTTTCCTGGATGTATCGCTGAAGAATCTCGGCAAGCAATCTGCAAGGGATGTAAAGGTTACGCTCCAAGGTTTGAAAAGCGGTGGCTTTACTACATATAATTCTACAGATATAAAATATGTCGATACTATAAACGGAGGCAGTTCCGCGACCGTAACCTACCAGCTCCTCACGCCTGCCTCCGGCGCGGCGGGAAGCAATGAACTCTCCGTTAAGCTGGACTATCGCGATACGACAGGGAACACATATTCCGAACAGAATCAGATATTTGTACCTACAGGCGAAGGTGAAGGCTCAAGGCCTGATATAAGCTTTGAAAAAATCGTATCGCCGCAGTCGGCTCTGGGAACTGGAGATGATTTCACTGTAGGTCTTGACCTGAGAAATAAAGGAGGAGCGGCTGCCAAGAACATAAAGGTATCTTTGACGGCGGATGCGGCTCTGATAATAAAGTCCATGAATCCGGTTTATATGGACAGCCTCGGCGCGAATAGCGCCAAGAATGTCTCATTCAAGTTGTTTGCGGCAGATGACGCCGTCACGAAGAATTATCCGGTAGCGATCAATGTCGAGTATGAGGATGCTTTCGGCACCAAATATACAGCTACCCAGTACATCGGCGTATATGTTGAAGGCAGCGGCGGCAAGTCGGTGCCAAGGATCATCGTAGACAATTATTCCATGGATCCTTTCCCGGTCAATGCGGGCGAAGATTTCAAACTTAAGATGTCCTTCCTCAATACGAGCAAAACTACAGATGTCTCCAATATCAAGGTTACGGTTGCATCGGACGACGGCACCTTTACGCCGACCGACTCCGGCAATACTTTCTATATCGAAGGCATACCGAGCAAGAATAATGTCGAAAGAGAACTGCTGCTGCATGTAAAACCTGATGCGGAACAAAAATCATATATGCTCACGGTCGATTTCGAGTACGAGGACAGCAAGGGGAATCCGTTTACGACAAAAGAGACCATGAGCGTACGTGTCCTGCAGAATCCAAGGCTTGTGACGGGCGATCTCAACCTTGCTCCCGAAGCTTTTGTCGGGCAGCCTGTGCAAGTATACCTCGACTTTTACAATATGGGCAAATCAACGTTGTACAACCTGATGGTAAAGCTTGAAGGAGAATTCGACGGACAGAACCTGAGTTATTATGTAGGCAACTTCGAACCCGGCAGGACCGACTTCTTCGATGTATCCGCAATGCCTAAGGCAACCGGGCAGCATAAGGGAAGCGTTCTGTTCTCTTTTGAGGATGCAAACGGTAAAAAGGTAGAGGTGCGTAAAGATTTTACTCTGAATGTGTCAGAAATGGCGC
>Ga0207800_1000259_pt1 | contig 16807 bp, 12 predicted proteins | sample LuqExpMetageno11_FD_187769 | JGI IMG/M metagenome (GOLD analysis project Ga0207800, IMG submission 187769) | Tropical forest soil microbial communities from Luquillo Experimental Forest, Puerto Rico - Sample 11 (SPAdes) | ecosystem: Environmental > Terrestrial > Soil > Tropical forest ... | reverse complement strand
ATGATTGCAAATTGATGTATTTTCACCATCTGTTCAATAATAGCTGCCGGACCTACTGCATAACCTAATCTCCATCCAGTCATTGCGTAGGATTTGGAAAAGCCGTTGATTACGACGGTTCGTTCCTTCATGCCTGGGAAGGAGGCTATGGATACATGCTTGCTTCCGTAAGTAAGCTCTGAATATATCTCGTCGGATATCACAATGATATCTTTTTCAATGATAATATCCACAAGTGCCTTTAAATCATCATAAGTCATGATAGCACCCGTCGGATTATTCGGATAAGCCAGTATCATTATCTTGGTCTTATCTGTGATAGCTGCGATTAACTGTTCTATGGTAAGCTTAAAATCATTCTCACCCTTAAGCTCAATGATTACCGGCTTTCCCCCTGCCAATACCGTACAGGGATGATAAGAAACATAGCAGGGCTGGGGAACCAGAACTTCATCACCTGGCTCAAGCATAGCACGTAAGGCGATATCAATTGCTTCACTGCCGCCAACGGTTACGATTGTTTCTTTATTAAAATCATAAGAAAGATCAAATCTTCTCTTTAAATAATTGCAGATTTCCATTTTTAATTCTTTTAAACCTGCATTGGAGGTATAAAAGGTTTTGCCTTTTTCTAAGGAATAGATGCCTTCCTCCCGAATATGCCAGGGTGTATCAAAATCCGGTTCACCTACGCCGAGGGAAATAGCATCTTTCATTTCACTTACTATATCAAAAAATTTCCGGATACCGGAGGGTTGAATCTCTATAACGGATTTCGCTAATGGATTTCTCAAGGGGTAATCAACATCCTTTCATCTTGTTTGGTTTGTACGAGGGGCAGGCCATGCTCTTTGTATTTCTTTAATACAAAATGAGTTGCAGTACTTAAGATTGCTTCCATCGGAGCAAGCTTCTCCGATACGAAATTGGCGACCTCTCTCATCGTCTTACCCTCAAGAATTACCGTTAAGTCGAAACCTCCTGACATAAGATATACGGATTGAACCTCATCAAATTGGTAGATACGCTCAGCAATTTTATCAAAGCCTAATCCACGCTGAGGTGTTACCTTTAATTCAATGAGTGCTGTTACTCTCTCGCATTGTACTTTATCCCAATTGATCAGGGTAGGATAACCACAGATAATGGTTTCTTCCTCCATCTGTTTAATTATAGAAGTAATCTCTTCTTCTGTTGAACCTAACATGATTGCCAGATCTGCGGCTGATATTTTACTGTTCTTATCAATTGCTGCCAAGATTTTTTCTCTCATCTTATCCTCCATGACGCCGCTTTACGGCATCTCAAATATATTACGAAAAGAATACTTACGTGCCATTGCCAGGCCGGAAACATGCTCCCTTGCATGTTTTCTAGATTTATAAACAGTTTCATGCACTTAAAACGATAAATACGTTACACTACTTTATATAGCTCATCACTCTTTGGCGGCTCAAGGAAACGTCTTTCCTCTTCATTTATGATAATTCTGTCGTTGCCTTCCGTAATACGGCCGATAACAGCAGCAGCTATTCCATCCGCCTTCAGATGATCTACCAGCTGATTGGCTTTATCTGTTATCATCAGCATGCATCCGCTGGATATCAGCATATAAGGGTTAATATCAAAAAATTCACAGATTTCAACGGTTTCCTGCTTTAAAAGAATCTTTTTTAAATCCACTTCCAAGCCTACCTTGGAGGCAGCTCCAATCTCCCATAAAGCGCCAAATATCCCGCCTTCCGTGACATCGTGCATCGATGTCACGCCAACCGCTCGTGCGATCATTGCTTCCGGGACAACACTGATATAATCAATCATCTTTTTTGCGCCTTCAAGAAAGCTGCCGGAATACTTCGTTCTCAGCTCTGCTTCTTTGGCCTTTGCTATAATTGCCGTGCCTTCCAAGCCCGCCCATTTCGTCATAACGATTTCCTGACCTGGTCTGGCACCTGCTGTCTTTATCATTGCATCACGTTTCATTTTACCGATTCCTGTAACGGTTACAATCGGCTGATGAACCGCCTTCGTAATTTCTGTATGCCCTCCGATGACCTCAATATGAAGCTTATCGCATACAGCTTCAATGTCCTTCATCATCGTTCTTAATTCCGCCTCAACCGTACCTTCCGGCAGTAATAACGTTAGCATGATGCCAATCACCTCTGCTCCATTGGAGGCAATATCATTTGCGGTGATGTGAACCGCAAAGGTTCCGATATCCTGAACTGCGCCTGTAATCGGATCCGAGGAAATAACAATTACCTCATCCTCTGCAATTGCAAGAACACTGCAGTCCTCTCCAATGGCTGGCCCAACCAGAACTTCATCTCGTCTATGCTTTATTTGATTAAGTACAGACCGTTTCAGGACTGTTTCAGGTACTTTTCCAAGGTTCATACTCTATCTCCAATAATCTGCTTTCGTAATATTATTCCAGGGGAACTTCCAAATCCCAGGTTGGATCCAGGCCATCCGATTGGTTGCCGTCTGTATTAGACTGTCCGCTTGTGTCTGTGTTTGGCTGATCATTTGTAGTACCGGAGTTGTTGTTCGTTGTGTCATTTGTCTGATTATCGGTACCTGTTTTCGTGTTATCAGTTGTTCCGGTATTGGTAGTATCCTTATCTTCTTGAACCTTCTTTGTTCCTACGGTTACGTACTGGGGAGCAGCCTGATAATTACTTGTATTAACAAGAGTTCTGCTAACTTCAACGCCATTTTCATATACCACCTTATATAGCTCCGCTCTATAACCGATGTGTGCGGTCTGAGTTACCTTCCGGTAGGTTGTCGGCTGAGTAGGATCTTCGGTTATAACATCAGCCGGGGGCTTTTTTTCAGAAAGTACCTTTGTAACATATTCTATCTTTCTGTTAACTGTATCTCTAGTCTCATGGCCCCAGATTTTAAAGGTTATCTTACGATTCTTTGTGGAAGCCTCGATTACAATCGGAGTATCTGTGTTATTCACAAATTTAAAATCCTTATAAGTTCCAGCAATTGCTGCATCTCTAGACAAGTCAACATAGCTGATTGTCATGGAATGGGGCTGGCGCTCTTTCACTTCAAGCTCTGCTGCCAAAACAGCGTTGTATAAGGTTGTCGTTACCTGGCAGGCACCACCACCTACGCTGTCAACAACGATTCCGTTGAGATAAGCTCCGGCAATGGAATAACCATTTTCTTCAGTAAACGGAGTCAGCTGATTATAAGCAGAAAATACATCTCCGGGATATAGCACGGTATTATTAATCAATCTTGCACCATTCTCAAGGTTAGCTGCTCTTCCTGAAGCGGAAGTAGAATAATCCGTTGTAAATGATCCTAATACGGTATTGCATTGTTCCACGATATCCTTTGTATACATCGGCATATCATCTTCTACTACCGCATCAACAATAATATCCTGACGATTCCAATTAGTCATGGCATCTTCAATCAGTTGGGCTGTCTTATCGACATTCACTTTTTTACCAACAACATGATCCGTATAAATGAATTTGCCATTCTCTCTTTTCACTGATGCATTGATCGGCGCTACATTATATGCGCTTACATCTGCATTAACTAATTGATTTATCTTATTTTTATCATAGGTAAAGGAAAGAGGTAATACCACATTTCCCTGTTCAATATCCTTTAAGTCCTTATATCTTTTGATTAGGTTACCGGACTTTCCAAAATCCAAAGCCTGTTCGATGTCATCATTCGGTTCATAGGTATAGCCCAGAGCACCCATAGTAGAATAGACGATGTTATCCCCTACCTTGATCGCGATACCTTTGCTTTGCAAGCCCTTCATAAACTCCTCAACAGCAACCTCTGCTTGTGCTTTCGTCATACCGCTGACATTGACTTCGTCTATATATACTCCTTGGCATATTGTTTTATTTTCCTCTGCAGATGCATATACAGCATTCCCTGCAAAAAGAAGGGAAAGCGACAAAAATAATATCGTAGATAAGATATATTTCCTGTTCATATCCATCCTCCTTTTCAATACATATGATATCTATGTTCTAATTATCTGATGTATAAAATTTTCCATGAATCTTGGCTTTATCAAAGTTTTTCCATACTGATATGATACCGCAAAGCAGCATCGCTAACAATATGTGAAAAAGTTTAAATATGGATATGTGAAAAAAGTTCAAAATGGAATTCCTATTGATACGTGAAAGAAGCTCAAAATGAAATTCCTTTGGATTTCATTTTGGAGTTCTTTCCAAGAATTTTGGCTTTTTCAAAATTCTTTCCACATTTCTTCCTATTGTAACATAAACCTCAGATTATTCAAGACTCTCTTTGTTTCGTTAACTTTTCAGCATTAATTATGTATATTGAATTCAATAATTCCAATATTATTTCATTATGCTTACGATATACGGAATAATCATAGATAAAACCATAACTACGATAATCACTGTTGCAATTATTCTTTTTACCTTATTACTATGGAAATTCATTCAATTTCACCTCTTTAACATAATTTTTATAAGAAAGGCTGCGATTTTATTGCATACCCCTGTATTGACAGCAATTCTAAGAGATTATGATTCCTTAATTTTTATTATATCCGAAGCATTTTATCCTATTCGAAGGGATTTAGGAGTAAAGAATATTTTAAGATACTTTACCCAATCAATCAAGATTTTTTTCTTATTTTTTCAAAGAATTTACGTATTTGCAGTCATTTTTCAGAAAGCATTCCTCACACTTAGGATTTCTGGCCATGCATATACTACGGCCTAAGGTTATGATATGGATGTTATACAAAATCCACTGTTCCCTGGGTAATAGCTCCATTAAATCATACTCTATCTTCTCCGGATCTTCTTCCTTGGTAAAGCCAAGTCTTTTCGAAATTCTCTTCACATGGGTATCTACAACAATACTAGGCTCATGATAGATATTTCCCCGAATGACATTTGCTGTCTTTCTTCCCACTCCTGCCAGATTCGTCAGAACCGCGATGTCGTTCGGCACCTCTGAGTTATATTCTTCCACCAGCTTCTTTGCACAGGCAATGATGTTCTTCGCTTTATTTCTATAAAATCCGGTTGAGTGGATGTCCTTCTCTAATTCTGCCTGATCCGCCTCCGCAAAATCCTTGAGGCTCTTATATTTCTGATATAAATCTTTGGTTACGATATTAACCCTGTTATCCGTACATTGTGCACTTAGAATTGTCGAGATTAATAACTGCCAGGGTGTTTCATATTCAAGAAAGCACCGGTACTCCGACGAATATTCCTTACTCAGAGCCTGTAAGATACGTTCCACTCTCTCTTTTTCTTTCCTTGTAATTCTTCTGTTTGCCAAAGGTGTTCCTCCTTCCGCCTCTGTATATCATAGATTAGGCGATAATGTTACCGGTTTATATCTCAAGCACTGTTATCTTAGCCGATTTATTTAAGGGATCCCGGTTATTGTAATCAAACAACAGTGTTGTTGGCTTTTTGATTGCCTGGCCTGATGACGATGCCTGGATTACATCAAACGTGAACTGCTCAATATGAATATTACTTCGTACAGGATGATACTGCTCATATAGTTCGCGAAGATTGTTCTTGGAAGAAATGTTCGATGCAAATCCTGGTCTGGATTTCATGTCCTCCCTCAGGAATAAATCAAGTACCAACAGCTCCCCGAATAATGATACTGCCGCATCCTTATCATCATCTTTAAATGCTTCCAATACGATACTTTTCAAGAAATCCAGCAAAAGCTCATATCTTCTGACCCGGTTGTGTGGGAGCAAGTCATTTCCGGTTCTTTCATAATAATCGCTGATTGCCTGATAAAGCTTCATCGGTGACTCATAAAAATGCTCCAGGTAATTGATTGAGTTGGTGAACTGCCCGCTGTTATAATAGATCTCTACCATTTCACAGACACCTTTTATCTGCAGCACTTCCTCATAGTTAAGTGCATCGGTAAATAGCACTTCATATGGAGCCGTATCGCGAAATGTAATGCCATATTTCCCAGAGTCCGTCTCCATGGCTGAGCCTTTCAGAATCTTTAAAAATCCAAGCTGCAGCTGGTCTGGCTTCAGATTATATACATCCGCAAAGGATTTTTCAAAGGATTGATAGTCCTCCAAGGGTAAACCTGCAATTAAATCCAGATGCTGATGAATGTTACTGCCTTCCTTAATCCTTCTCACATTCTGTGCCAGCTTTGCATAATCCATCTTACGACTAATTGCCTCTGCCGTCGCCGAATTCGTCGTCTGCACGCCAATCTCAAACTGAACCTGTCCCGGCCTCAACGCAACCAAAAATTCTATCTCTTCCTCATCGAGCAGGTCTGCCGATAATTCAAAATGGAAATTGGTGATACCATTATCATGCTCCTTAAGGAATGTCCAAATTTCCATCGCATGCTTCTTATTACAGTTAAAGGTGCGGTCCACGAATTTGACCTGAGGAATCTGATAGGTTAAGAATAACCCAAGCTCTCTTTTCACTAGTTCAAGATTTCGAAACCGAACCCGTTTATCAATGGAAGAGAGACAATAACTGCAGGTGAACGGGCATCCCCTGCTGCTTTCATAATAAATAATCCTATTCTTGAAAGCCTCCATGTCTTCATATGGAAACGGGATCGAATCAAGTGATATCGGCAGTCTGTCTTTCGTTAACACAATAGCTTCGGCTTCCTTATATGCCAGTCCGGCAATATCTGCAAGCTTCCTGCTGCCAGCGCAGTAGTGCTCCATCAGCTCCAGAAATGTCTGTTCTCCTTCGCCAATCATAATGCCATCCAGGTAAGTTAACTCCTGAAGGCACTTTTCGGCATCATATGAAACCTCCGGACCGCCAAACCATATGGTTACACCCGGCTGCACCTTCTTAAGCTCCCCGCAAATCCTCTTTACCATACTGATATTCCATATATAACAGGAAAATGCGACAACCTCGGCTCTTTTCTTATAAATTTCCTTGAGAATGCCCTCTTCGGAATGATTGATTGTCAGCTCCATTACTTCTATCTGATCCGAATATTTACCTGCATAAGACAATAGACTATACACAGCAAGATTCGAATGAATATATTTCGCATTCAATGCAACAAGCAGTACTTTCATTATGATTTCTGTTTCTCCTCTAAATATGGCTTATCAATATCTTCATTCTATCATACAGGGAAAGTACAGGCTACCCTGTTTAGAAAAATTTAATATTCCACTCGCTTTTTTTATCATTGCCGATTTTATTATTTTCAAGCATTTCAAACTTTCTTTATTTACCGGGGTTTTCTTGTTGGATAAAGAGATATCACTTGTGGAAATATAAGCTTTATATAAGCATTCAGCGAACTGGACAGATATCGGTTCATGTGCTATAGTGAGTTTTGTCACATTCTACAATGTTTTAGGAGGATTTTATGCTGACATTCGAACCTATTAACGCTGATAGTATATTAAAAGCAGCGGAATATTTTATATATAAAGCCAGTCGTACCAGTGATTATACCGCCGGTGCAATGTATATGTGGCGTGATTTTTACGAAACACAATTCACCATACAGGACGATATGATTTTTTATAAAGTTAAATTCATGGATCATACCTCTTTTACGATTCCCATCGGCGGAGGTTCTTTACCCAAGGCAATCGATTCCTTAAGAGAATACTGCAGTGCTAATAACCTGCCTCTTTGGTTCTGTACGGTACCTGAGGAATGTCTCCCGGTGCTGGTGGATCAATATCATGGCAAGGCCCCCTGCACACCGAACCGTGACTGGGCAGATTATTTGTATAATGCAGAAGACCTGGCTGAGATGGCCGGCCGCAGATACAGCGGACAGAGAAATCATATTAATAAATTTAAGAAGCTATACCCTGATTATACCTATCAGAGAATAACTCCGCAAAACGCAGAGAGGGTGATTGATTTTCTTAAGGATTATGAGAAATCTCACGGAAAAGAAGCCTCCCTTGCTCAGGAGGAATTACGCAGGACGCTGGAACTGATGCAGTATCTTGAAAAGTTCAAGCTTCCGGGAGGTTTTATTGAAGTAGACGGTGTGATTGTATCCATGGCAATCGGTGAAGTAGTTAATGACACCTTATATTGTCATATAGAAAAGGCTAACCGTGATTATCAGGGCTCCTATCAGATGATTGTCAAGGAGTTTTCCAGTGATATGATGAATTCCTTCGATATTAAATATATTAACCGTGAAGAGGATGTCGGTGATGAGGGTCTTCGTACCTCCAAGCTTTCCTATCATCCGGTTAAGCTTTTGGACAAGTACTGTGTCCTTGTTCCTTAAAACAGCTTATATCTGGGCTTTTCTTCTTTCAGCAAATAGTAACGCAGATAATCATCCAGCAGGATTGCAAACAAGGATAGAAAGAACCAGATATTCGTATACAGAAGACATACCTGTCCCATAACGTTATATGGCTTATTAGAATAATCCCATACATTCAGCTTCATCCATACATTTACGATTAGTCCAATGATGAATTCAACGGTTGTGACAATTCCTGCCGAGATGACCATCTGGCTCAGAATAGCCATATCCCAGGGGAATACTTCATTCAAAAGTCCGATTAGAACAAAGCAGATACCGCCTGCAATCAGCATGGAAATATGGGAACGTCCACGGGATAATATCTCGATACCGCCATAGGCAAATCCGCCGGTTAAGAAAAGAAATGTATATTTTAAGAAATTATTATAAACAATCAGCATGTGGTATTCCTTTCCATAAAGAAGAAAAACGAAAACCGGCCCGGTAATTTATTTACCTTCCCGGTTTTATTCTTGCGTATATCTTATATCAATTTTCAGTATACGCACATCCTGGAAAGAATATATCTGCTCTGATTAGTTGGCATTAAAACTACTATTATGTCATTTATTGATATATTTTCTATTATTTATCAAACCTATCAATAGCTATTAATTATGATACTTCTTTATCAGCTCTTACATCCATCACGAAAATACCCAAATGCTGACAGATAGAATAAACAACGTAAAAAAGGACAGTTATGGGACTGTCCTTTTTCGGAGAAGGTATTTTTGTTACTTATGGGGGTGTAGCAAAAACTATATAATGTATTGGGGTTTACATGCATAGTATATCACGCGTTCCCGAATAAGTGTGCACAAACATTACAAATATTCAATTAAATTTCCGTCATTTTGCACAATCGACAAATACATTTTTAATTCGACACCCTTATTATACAATTTCTCTCTATTATGCTTCAAATAACGCTTCGAATTCTTCTCTGGTAATGCGCTCTTTTTCCATCAGCAGGTTTGCGCAGGATTCCATTACATGTTTATATTCAAGAAGGATACGCTTCGCCTCTAAATAACACTCATCAATGATCTTGCGGACCTCATCATCAATACGGTTTGCTACGCTTTCGCTATAGCTTCTGGTATGAGCTAAATCTCTACCGATGAATACCTCATCATCGTCATCCTCATAATTAACCATACCGACCGCATCAGAGAAGCCATAACGTGTAATCATTGCTCTGGCTGTCTTGGTTGCAACCTTGATATCCTGAGATGCTCCTGTTGTGATATCATCAAAGATCAGCTCTTCAGCAGCTCTTCCGCCAAGATCTACGATAATCTCCTGCCTCATTCTGCCCTTGGTATGGAAAATCTCATCCTTCTCAGGAAGAGGCATTGTAAAACCTGCAGCTCCATTACCCGTAGGAATGATAGAAATGGTATATACCGGACCAACATCAGGAAGCTTATGGAACAGAATTGCATGACCAGCTTCATGGTAAGCCGTAATCCGCTTTTCTTTATCGGTGATTACCTTACTCTTCTTCTCGGTACCGATACCGACTTTTATAAAGGATCTCTTGAGGTCTTCACTGTTAATATAGCTGCGGTTATCTCTTGCAGCTCCGATTGCAGCTTCATTTAGCAGGTTTTCCAGATCAGCTCCGGTAAAGCCTGCAGTTGTCTGGGCAACCTGTTTTAAATCCACATCATCACCCAAAGGCTTGTTTTTTGCATGTACCTGAAGGATTTCTTCTCTGCCCTTTACATCTGGACGTCCAACGGTAACCTTACGGTCAAAACGGCCGGGACGAAGAATTGCGGGGTCAAGGATATCAACACGGTTGGTTGCTGCCATTACGATGATACCCTCGTTGACACCAAAGCCATCCATTTCAACTAACAGCTGGTTCAGGGTCTGCTCTCTTTCGTCGTGACCGCCGCCCATACCGGTTCCTCTGCGTCTTGCGACAGCATCTATTTCATCAATGAATACGATACAGGGTGAATTTTTCTTTGCTTCTTCAAAGAGGTCTCTTACTCTGGACGCGCCGACACCGACAAACATTTCAACGAAGTCGGAACCTGAGATGGAGAAGAAAGGTACTCCGGCTTCTCCTGCAACTGCCTTGCCAAGTAAGGTTTTACCTGTTCCCGGAGGTCCTACCAACAGGACACCCTTCGGAATTCGTGCTCCTACCTGGATGTACTTTTTTGGAGATTTTAAGAAATCCACGATTTCCTTCAGTTCATCCTTTTCCTCATCCAGACCGGCTACATTTTTAAAAGTCGTGGTTTTATTCTCTTCCGTAGTCATCTTTGCACGGCTTTTACCAAAGTTCATGACCTTGCTGTTGCCGCCGCCAACGCTTGCCTGATTGGACAGGAAGGAGAATAATACGATGATCACTACAAACACCAGAATATACGGTAAAATCGATGAAAGGAAGAAATTCTCCTTCGGAACATCATTGGTGTGGAAATCAATACCTGCATCCTTTGATATCTGCTCAATTTCTTTTACATCCGTCACGGGGAAGGATTTACTCGAATCATCCTTCAGGGTTACCGTAATATTACCGGTCGGTACCTCTTTATTCTGATTAATCTCAATGGCTTTTACATTGTTATCATCTATGTCCTTGACAAACTGCTCATACGAATATTCATCCGAACTATTAAATTCAATTTTCTGGGATAAGTATACTGTTGCTAATACAATCAGCAGAATGATGATATAGAAACCATATCCTTTCATCTGTTTTCTCACTGAACAACCTCCTTTATTCTTTATACTCTCTATTATATTAATTTCATTTCAATCATTATTAATATTATCCTAAATATATCCATTTGTTTCAACTATTATTGTTCAACAACTCCTACGTAAGGCAGATTTCTATAATATTGGTCATAATCAAGACCATATCCGACCACAAATTCATCCGGTATTACAAAACCGACATATTTTACATCCACATTCGTTACGCGGCGGTCCGGTTTATCCAGAAGGGTACAGATTTCCAGACTTTTCGGTGATCTGGTACCGAGCAAATTCTTAAGGTGTGCTAAGGTATTACCAGAATCTATAATATCCTCAATAATAATGACCTCTCTGTCCTGGATTGATTCATCCAAATCCTTTAAAATTCTAACTCTTCCTGAACTAACATTCTCACTGCCATAGCTTGATACAGACATGAAATCCAATGTTACCGGTACGGTAAGTCTCTTTGCTAATTCACAGCAGAAGAATACACTGCCCTTTAATATACAAATAAGATGAACGCTTTTTCCTTCATATTCCCTGCTAATCTGTTCTGCCAATTCGCGAATTCTCTCATTTACCTGAGCCTCCGATATCATGGCCTTCACTTTTCCTGTCATTACTCATATTCCTCCAAATCGATCATTTTCATCAATAGTACCTTCACCGTGGTATCGTCCACTTTATATTTTTCACTCATACGTTCCCCATCTCCGGGAATCCACATAATATGATTGCCGTCAGCAATAAGAATTTGACTGTCTCTCTGCTTTCTGGGTATCTTATGATCAATAAAATAGTCTTTTAATTTCTTACGACCACCCGAATTATTTATTTGTATATAGTCTCCTTCTTCTCTGTTTCTTATTTCAACAGCATTCTCTATTTTATCATAATCAAACCACTTCATACAACTACTTTTAGGGATTTGATCATTTTTTTCATATTTTATTATATCAGATTCTAAAATCTTTCGATATTGTGGAATAAATGTTCTCCCCGGAATTGTTACTTTTACCGGTTCAAGCATTTCTTTCCCGGTCTCCGGCTTCTGATTTGCCGTCTCCCGAAAGATTTTAATATCCTCGTAGCCCCGTTCAGCTATCATACCATAAGGCAAATGCACCCTCCTGCCTACCTGCTTCCCGATTAAAGATATAATAGCATCGATATGCTTTGCTTCCAGGTCCTTTCTGTTACCTGCCAGCTTCTCCAGCACCTTCTGAAGAATACCCTTTTGAAGGATAACCGGCTCCAAGCATAATTCACGAACGGACAACAGGAATTCCTCAGCTTCCTGTCTGACAAGCACCTGATAGCGCTGCGATACCAGGAATTCCATGTATTCGAAAGCCTCTCTTAGCTTTAAAGAGGTCTCATTAATATTTCCTACGGCTCCGGAATTGATTTCACTGACGGCGTAAGAAAGAATTCTATTACGGATTTTATTACGGCTGTAATCCTCCGTAAGGTTCGTGGAATCAGTCTGGAAGGTAAGGCGTTCCTTCCTCAGATACGCTTCAATCTCCTTACGTTCTGCACATAATAACGGTCGGATCAGCGTAACTTCTCCAAAATCGGCAGTGATATTACGCCTTGGTTCAATTCCGGACATCCCTTTAATGCCGCTTCCGCGAAACAAATGGAATAATACTGTTTCTGCATTATCATTCTTATTATGTGCTACTGCAATTTTATTACACTTTTGATGTTTACAGACTTCTAAAAATGTCTGGTAGCGGACATTTCGTCCGGCCTCTTCTTCCGAAATCCCTTCCTTTGCGGCAAGCCCCCGGACATCGTAGAAATAGGGATAGAATTCCACTCCAAGCCTTTCGCAGAACTCCTTTACGAACAGTTCATCACGGTCAGCTTCCTCGCCGCGGATTCCATGATTGATATGGACAGCAATCAGAGAAATATCTTTCTCTGTACACAGCTTTTTCAGCACATACAAAAGGCAGACAGAATCAGCACCCCCGGAAATTCCGACAACAATCCTATCCCCTCGCTCTATCATATGAAATTTTTCAGAATAGCACCATATTTTATTTAGCATTTTCTCCCATTTTACCCTGCAGAAATTTCTTACCCTTAAGGTAAGCCGAATATCAGAAGATACATCTGCAGGGCATTTCATTACAGTTTATCTATAGTAAATATGAAAAAGATTAATAGTATCATAACCCTTTTAATTTTATATTTCAATGAAATTATGATTAGATGCTTTCGACCCTCTGATCCATTTTCTATATTTACTTATTTTAACCACATTCCAGCAGATATTACAGTCATATCGTCGCGGGGCACATAATTACTTTGGGACAGGGTTCGATCGAGGATACGATTCGCGATTTCCTGGGGATTACTGCTTTTAATCTCCATAATGATCTTCTCCATGCAGGCTTCTTTGTTCTCCTCTTCAATGCAGTCCAGGACACCATCAGTGATCATAATAATGATATCCCCTTCATAAAGCTTCTTGGTTACCGTATCATAATCCACATTGCCGAACATTCCAATGGGCAGAGTCGTGGAGCTGATGGTTTCCACCCAGTGATCCCTCTTAATGAAAGCTGCTGCCGCGCCAATTTTAATAAATTCACACATACCGGTAAATAGATTAATAATACTTAGATCAATTGTGGAAAAGGTCTGCTTATCCGATTTTAGCACGAGACTGGAATTGATTAATTTGATTGCAGTTTCGGCCTTGAAACCGGCCTCAATCATCTGCTCCAGCAGAGCCATGACAGTTTCGCTTTCTTCTCCGGCATCCTTGCCCGTACCCATTCCATCCGATAATGCAACCATGAATTCTCCGGTCTCCATTCTCAATATGGAGAAATTATCACCGGATACATTTTCCTTCATTGCCCTGGCAACACCGGTCAGAACCTTGAATTTGGTGTCGGTGGTAAAGCAGAAGCTTTCATAGTCCTTGGATATAACGGTTTTTGAGGAATCCGCTACTTTCATTTTGACATCCAGGGCTTCTGAGATGATACTTGCAGCTTCCTTGGCCGTAATGCATCTTCCGCCCTGGCAGGCAGCACTAAGATAAATTTCCTTCCTCTTATCATTATGTTCAAAGGCGGTAATATCCTTAACCAGAATATGCTCTGCCCGCAGTGCGCGTATCACCCTTTGCTCCTCTGCGTGAAAGCCCTGGGCTGTCTCATAGATATCCCCGGTAATATCCTGAATAACAGAGGAAACCTCCTTCAGCTGCTCTGCAATTACCTCCCGGCTTTCCGAAATACGGTTATACCAGATATGATTTAGCTTTGCTATTTCAAATCCGCGGTTCGTCTCGGCAATAAATTCGTCCGCACTGATACAGTCATCCAGGAATTCGGAAGGTATATCCTCCTTCTCAAGGATGCCTTTTTTCTCAGCCAGCTCAAACATCGTACATGCTGCCTGATATGTCTTCTGGAATTTATGTTCCCAGCAATTACTGCAATTATTACAATTCTTACATAGCTTCTCCGAGATGTCTTCAAATATTCGGTTAACCTCCTGCTGCTTCAGCTTTGTCTGCTGTTCCGTGATATTATCCAGCGTCTTCGAAAGCTTCAGGAAGGAATCCGAGAATATTTTCATTCTGGCTTTTGCTATCTTTCTTAAATTCTGAGTAGCAAGCTGCTCCTGCTTACCGGTTCCTCCGGCGGCATCAACGCGGTAAATGATGCTTGAGGGCAGTAATAGGAACAGAATGACGGCTGAGGTTAGAGCACCGATTTCTGATATGGATAGCTCCATCTCCTTATTTACCAGCCCCATCAGTGCAGCCGTGATCAAATAAACAACAGCCGTAGGGAATCGTCCCATTTCCCTGAAAACGGCAGGGATGATGCCCATTAGGGTAAATATGCCGATATCAGCAACCGAACCTCCCCTAAGGCCTAATGCAAATCCGCTGACAGCACCGGTGACGGTTCCCTGGCCTACACCGTATTTATATGTAAAGAATAAAACCATAAAGTATACCAATGTCTTCAAAGGAGTTATATATTCAACATGGAAATCCGGCACCGCATAGATCAGAACGGCCACAATCGCAGCTATACTGATCATCTGCTCATTGTTCATCTTAAGACCTTTGGTAAGCTGCAGGATATAGTCTATCCCTGTTTTAAACATACCAGCAGCAACTACCACGATGACAGCCTCAAGAACCGCTAAAACGGCATATTCGGCAAAGGAGGCCTCTGCCGTCACCTCTAGCAGTGAGAAGATGCAAAGCGATATAGCCGGTATACCATATTGAACAGGTTCCGAAACATTCCGGTTCTTTAATAAAGGTGATTCCATCAACACTAATGTCGCTATCATCGTCAGGGTATATTTTAAAATCTCCGTTGGCTCCATAATAGAAGCAATCCCAAGAAAGGTAACGATAAACGCCATTCCTTTTCCCAGATTGCTCATCATTGCGGCTGTAAAAAATCCAATTGCCAGAGGATTCATTCCATTAAAGGATGCTCTGGCTATAATAAAGCCTATCCCATATATAAGTATCGTTCTTTTATTAAGATTTTTCATGATACATCACTCCTCCTGCTTCCTCTTGCTGGTTCAATAGCTGTGTTGTAATTATAGGAAGAGCGATATGAAATCTTTGTCAAAATGTATACCCATTCTTCAAAAACTTTTTGACAAGAATACCATAGAAAAGTCGAATATCTCGAATAAAGGGGGCTAACTCAGATTAAGACCTTGAAAAAAATCCGGTTAAAAACCCTTATGAATCCTTAAAATTGCTTCGGTTTAGTCGTTATTTATCATCGTTATCACAAGGTTTTGTACTAATCCAATCTATAAGCTACAACATATCGATTACTGGATTTTCTCATTTATGACACTAAACCAGAATATTTTTATTTGAAAAAGCTTCCTATGATTTTATTCATACCATAGAAAGCCTTCGGGATTATAACAATATAACGATTTTTATTTAAAGACATATTGATATTTATGGATTAGCTATATTCTTAACCTTATTCAATTTTCCGCGAATACATTCATGCAGAGCATTTTATTTATAGGACGCGCTTTCCGCGAAAGAAAAAGGGAGTTGCTAAACATTTTGAAACAGCCCTTTTATTGATACATATTTTTTATATTAATATCTGATATAGTCAAACAAATGAGCAAATGGTATAATATGATAAAATATTTCGATTGGAGCTATGAAAAACAGATGAACAGTTTGGTCGGGAATCAGAGGGAGCATAAGTCATTTTCTGATTTAGAGTATACTAAGCAAAACCATAAAAAGTTTTATTTTCAAAAGTTTAAAATACTATTTCTGATGGTATTTATTATGCTGATCTGCACCCTGATATCAAGGGAATTTTATCGTATCAGGATGTTTGAATCCAACATAGTCATGGTTTATCTGTTAGGTATTCTTCTGTTTTCCTATTTAGCGGAAGGTTATGTTTACAGCCTGTTTTCCTCTATATGTGCAGTGCTTCTGTATAATTTTTTCTTTACAGAGCCTTATTATACTTTTAAGGTAAACAATCCCGACTATATTATCACCTTTTTTGTTATGTTTGTTGTTGGCTTTATTACAAGTTCCCTTACAATCAGGGTAAAGTCAGAACGTCAGCAGGTAGAAGACAGGGAAAAATATATCTCCGCACTATATCTGATCGGTAAGAAGCTTCTGGATGTAAAAAATGAAGAGGAATTGGCAGAAATATCGGCTGATGAGATTGGAAAGCAATTTAATGCCAGCGTAGTGATTCGATTTTAC
>Ga0207800_1000258_pt1 | contig 16809 bp, 17 predicted proteins | sample LuqExpMetageno11_FD_187769 | JGI IMG/M metagenome (GOLD analysis project Ga0207800, IMG submission 187769) | Tropical forest soil microbial communities from Luquillo Experimental Forest, Puerto Rico - Sample 11 (SPAdes) | ecosystem: Environmental > Terrestrial > Soil > Tropical forest ... | reverse complement strand
AATTTTATGTATCTTGAACCCCATTTATATTTCCCACGCTGTTCTGGACTGGTATAGCCGCTGTATTGTGGATTACGAGCTTTCAAACATTAGGTTTCTATGGATGGCAAAGGCCAATGCCTTGATAATGCACGTACTGAACGCTTTTTCAGGACGCTCAAGTATGACCGGATATACGTAAACGAGTATGAGACTCCCAGGCAGTTGAGAACAATGCTCAGGGAATACATCCATACATATAACACTTTCAGGCCACATTCCTCTATTAATGGCGAATGCCCGGCAAATGTGTATTCAGGTGTCAAGGGGCAGGTGGCTGCTTCATAATATACAGGCACAGAAAGGAGTTAACTTAAAATCTTGCCTTCTGTGTCTTGACAAAGGGGAGCATTATAGTTATGAGGATTTCAAAAACTGCTGTTTTAAGTTTTCCCTATAATTGGGAAGGTGGCGAAGAAGAAAAACCAAGTCATAGAGCACATAGATTCATTGATAAGGAATTAATCGAGGATTGGACATTAGGCATTAAGCCGGAGAAAGTAATTGAGATTCCAAGAACTGGTCCGGAATTTGATAAAGGTCCTCGTCTAATATATTTTTGGAGATTTTAGCAAGTTACTTTGCTGAATTTATATGAACCGAACTACGGATAAACACAACCTGAAGATATCGATGGAAGTCTTATCGGGATAGGGCGGATTTATGACGATCAAACCTATTTTGAGAATTCGGATTTTAAAAGATAAACACTTTATATAAATCGGGAAGTGCAGGGATACTGTTCAAAATGTCCAAGCTTCGGAAGCCTAAATGTCCGAAGCTTTTTTGATCCCGCCGAAGAGCAGTCTGTAAGCATTATCGTGAAGTACGGCCTTTCTCTCGTCTTCGGTCAGTTCCAGCTGCATGAACCTTTCCATTTCCTCGGCGTGATCCCACATCGGGTAATCCGTACCGAAAAGGACCTTATTCATGCCGTGGCTGCCCATTATTCCGACTGCCCTGGAAGGCTCCATGAAAGGCAGACTGCTACTCGTATCGATATATAGATTTCTCCCTATAAGATATTCGGAAGAGAGATCCCACATACTGTAGCCGCCTAAATGAGCTGCGATCACGACAAGTTCGGGGAATCTGTCAAGGATGCGTGCCAGCCTTTTAGGGCTTGACGAATCCCTGTTCCGGTCGCCTACATGTATCAAAACGGGTAGCCTTCCCTCGACAGCTTCATAAAGCGGCATCATATTGTCTTCGTCCAAAGTGAGATTCTGAAATTCGGGATGCAGCTTGATACCGTGCAAGCCCATCGCGATTATCCTGTCGACCTCGCGGCCAATATCCTTCAGGCCAGGATGCAACGTCGCGAAACCGACTAACTCCGGATGTTCGGTCTGTACGCCGCAGATATAATCGTTTATCGCCTGTACCTGTTCGACCGTAGTTGCAGATGAATGGACAACGTAATTTGTCGTTCCGATCCTGCGTCCGGCTTCAAGCAGTGTTTCAACCGTGCCTGTATGCCTCATTTTTATCCCATAATAACTGCCTATGGCGTCGGTTGCCTTTTGGGCTATTTTGTCCGGGAAGATGTGATCGTGTATATCAATTATTTTATAGTCGATGTAGTTTTTATTCATATGTGGTTTGCTTTCCTAATTCTGATCTTTTCATACCGGCAGCATCCTAACCCAGCCTTCCAGCGGCCTTACCCCAGCAGCATCCTGTCGTTGTCCAGCTCAGTCCCGCTCTTGCGGCTGAACTGCTCTATAAGCCAATCCACTGTTTTACCGCTGCGTTCCTCGCCCTGTATGTCCATGATTATCCTGCCCTCATGCATCATTATCGTGCGGGTCCCATGATCCAGTGCGGCTTTCATGTTATGCGTAATCATGAGCGTGCACAGCTTGTGCTCCTTTACTACTTCATCGGTCAATTGCAGGACCTTTGCGGCTATGGAAGGATCAAGGGCCGCAGTATGTTCGTCGAGCAGCAGGAGCTTCGGCTTTACTATCGTAGCCATAAGCAGTGTCAGTGCCTGCCTCTGTCCTCCCGAAAGCCTGCCCACCTTTTCCTTCATCCTGTTTTCGAGCCCAAGTTCGAGCAGCGCCAGACGTCCGTGGAAGAAGGCCTGGTCTGCCTTTGATATGCCCGGGATCAAACCCCGCTTTTTCCCCCTGGCGTAGGCGATCGCAAGGTTTTCCTCTATTGTCATGTCGAACGCGGTGCCCATAAGAGGGTCCTGGAAGACTCTGCCTATGAATGCCGACCGTTTATGTTCTGGTTCTCTCGATATATCAGTATTATCCAAAAGTATCCTGCCGCCGTCTATTCCGAATACGCCCGAAATACTGTTGAGAAGCGTCGACTTACCGGCGCCGTTGCCGCCGATGACCGTCACGAATTCCCCTTCTTCGAGTTCCAGACTGATATTTTTGAGCGCGATTTTTTCGTTCACACTGCCTTTATTGAATATCCTGGTGACATTATCAATTTTCAGCATCGCTGTTGTCACCGCCTTTCTGTCCTGCCATTACGGCCTGCCTTCCCGTCAGTGAGATGACCTTGTCACGGAAAATTCCCATTGATAATGCTATTGCCACTATAATGGCGGAAACGAGCTTCATGTCAGTCGGAGGCATACCGAGCCGCAGCGCCACGGCAATTATGACCCTGTACAGGATCGCGCCCAGAATGACTGCGACAAGCCTTCTCATCAGCGATTTCGTTCCGAATACCACTTCGCCTATTATGACTGAAGCAAGGCCGATCACGACCATACCTATGCCCATGCTCACATCGGTAAACGACTGGTATTGGGCTATCAGCGCACCGGACAGTGCAACAAGCCCATTTGAAATGGCAAGTCCGACGAGCGTCGTGAAATCGGTATCCACGCCCGACGCCCGGACCATTTTGTCGTTGTCGCCTGTTGCCCTCAAAACCAGGCCAAATTTAGTCCTCAGGAAATAGTAGAGTACAAAAAGGATCAGAAGCAATATTGCACTTGATAGGATCAAAGTGATATATCTTTCAACGGCAGTATCCGCAAAGGGCGTAAAGATCGTAGGTACTTTCAGTGCCCTTGACAGCGGTATGTTCGCTTTGTTGCCCATGACTTTCAGGTTGATGGAATAAAGGCCGAGCATCATCAGGATACCGGAAAGTATGGGCTGAATCTTCAGCTTTGTCGTAAGCAAAGCCGTGACACTGCCTGCCGCACAGCCGGCAATGAACGCAACGACAAGACCAAGCATCGGATGTCCTGCGACACACAAAACAGCAGAGAAAGCAGCTCCGAAAGTGAAGCTGCTGTCTACCGTCAGATCGGGCATGTTCAGCGTCCTGAAGGAGATGAACACGCCGAGCGCCATAATGGCGTAAATTATTCCGAGTTCAAGTGAACCTTGTAAGAGTAACCACATTGCTGAAATCCCCTTTTGTTACGGCTTCAGGCCGAGGCCCGATGCCATTTGACTATTCTCCAAATACCTGCTTGGCTTCTTTGAGCACGTCGTCAGGTATTGTGATGCCGATTGCCTTTGCAGTATCCTTATTGACGTAGATCTGGACATCACTCATTATTTTAACCGGCATATCGCCAGGTTTCTTTCCGTTGATTATATCGACAGCCATGTTTGCAGTCTCCTGGCCGAGCGTCGTATAATTGACTCCGTAGGTTGCCAGTCCGCCGTCCTTGACCATCGAGTCGGCGCCAACATACAACGGTATCCTTGCATTGTTGGCGACCTGAGCGACAACGGGCATCGTAGATGCGATAGTATTGTCGATAGGGGAGAAGATGGCGTCGACCTGGCCTGCCAGCGACTGAGTCACCTGCTGTACTTCGGAGGAGTTGGTGACTGTGCCTTCAATGACTTCCATACCGTTATTTTTTGCGTATTCCTTGAGGCTGTTAACAACGGAGATCGAATTGGTCTCGCTTGAATTGTAAAGCGCGCCTATCTTCTTGATGTTCGGAGTGATCCTCTTTGCGAGCTCCATTATCTTTTCGGCTGAAACTGCGTCCGAGGTTCCCGTCACGTTTTTACCGGGCTTGTCGAGGCTTGTCACCAATCCAGATCCCACAGCATCAGTACAGGCGGAGAACAATACCGGTATATCGGAGGTAGCGTTTGCGGCGGCCTGTGCCGAAGGTGTTGCTATAGCCACGATCAGATCGGATTTATCAGCGACGAATTTCTGTGTGATCGTATTAAGGTTGGTCTGGTCGCCCTGAGCATTCTGATAGTCGATCTTTATGTTGTCGCCGTCTTTATAGCCTTTTTCTGCAAGCTGTGCAATAAAGGCTTCACGGATAGTGTTAAGTGAAGGATGTTCCACGATCTGGACGATTCCGATCTTGATCACTTTTTGGTCTGCCCCTGCGCTTGCTCCACTTGCAGCTGATCCTGTGTTTGTATCAATTTTACCAGAAATGCTGCAGGCTCCGGTCGATAAAACGAGTGCAATAGCCAATGCGACAACGGTGATGACTCTGAACATCTTTTTCATTTTGATTCCTCCAGTCATATTATACATTTTTTGAAAACAAAAAACACCTATCCTTCGATAAGGACAGGTGTTAACCTGCGGTACCACCTTAATTGATGCAGAAGCTTCTGCATCCTCTTTAATCGAGTGCCGGCACACTCTTCGCCTTTTAACGTCGGCTGGACGTCGGAGATTACTTGGATCATATCCTTTCATCCCGCCCTCGGAGGCCCATTTATCTGCTCCATGTCTGCCGGGATCCCAGCGCCCCCGACTCTCTTTGTGACTGGTCTACAGTTTTACTCCCTCTTCAACGGTTTAAAGGAATCATAACACAGGGACAATGGCTATGTCAATATTGCTTTATTATTTTTGAGCGGTTGTCTGGACATGGACTTTCGCATTTTATTTTCGACAGGGTTATAAATATATTGCGAATCCATTTGGAAAATTGTTATAATATATCATGAGAAAAATATGATATAAAGGCTGTAATTCAGTTGATACCATTTGTAAAAATTAAAGAAAATGAGGTATTCATATGAAAGCTGAACAATGGCAAATACTCAAAAAGTGTGCGAATATGGAGGATACAGGTTCCGTTCCGGTCGGACTGATCGTTGACAGCCCGTGGATGCCGGCATACTGCGGCATGTCGACGCTCGATTTTTTTACGCTGCCTGAGAAATGGCTCGAAGCTTATGCCAAGATCAAACAGGATTTTCCTGAGATCATTTTCCTGCCGGATTACTGGATGGAATACGGTATGGCAACTGAGCCTTCCGGCTTCGGAGTCAAGGTCAATTTCTATGAATACAAGACTCCCGGGGTAAATCATATAATCCCTTCCGCCGACGATCTGGAGGAATACGTATCCGAAATGAAGGTCCCGAATCCTAAGACTGACGGCCTGATGCCGCTGGCGCTGACGTTCTACAAGCATGTACATAAAATATTGAAGGCCCAGGGCGAATCGATCAAAATAGTGGCAGCCAGAGGACCTTTGACGATAGCGTCACACCTTATGGGTGTTTCCGAGTTCCTTGTAGGACTGAAAATAGACCCGGACAATACGCACAAGCTTCTCAAGATAACGTCAGAGCTCACAAAGAACTGGCTTGAAGCTCAGATGGAGGCGCTTAGCGAGGTCGAGGGAGTCCTTGTACTCGACGATATCGTAGGCTTCCTGTCCGAGGAGGATTATATGGAGTTTGCGCATCCGTATTTCAAGGATATTTTCAGCAAATATCCGTCGATGCTCCACCTCTACCACAACGACAATGACAATAACGCTTATTACAGCCATCTTGAAGACATGGGTGTAAATATATTCAACTTCACTCACAAGAAGGACATTGCAACCGTAAGGAGCATGGTCGGCAATAAGGTATGCCTGCTGGGCAATGTGCCGCCTCTCGAAGTGTTGGCCATGGGAACGCCTGAGATCGTAAGGACGGAGACGTTGGCATGTCTTGAAAGATACACCGCAGGAAACGGCGGCACGAAAGGCCTGATACTGTCGGCAGGCGGCGGGGCTTCGCCAAGTTCGCCAAAGGAAAATTTCCGTGCAATGATAGATGCAGTAGCTGAATTCAACAAGAAAAGAGTATAATATCTGCTAAAGCAGATATTATACTGCTCCGCAGGAATTAGCCGCCCGTGCGAAATTTTCGGCTATTGCCGAAACGCACATGGGCAATTATATCATGATAGATCATGGTATAATATCGTCATAGACAACAACGATATTATCGGAGGCACGGAATGAGCAGGATCGGAACAGAAATAGCAAGGCTCAGAAAGGAAGCCGGCATGACGCAGAAGCAGCTTGCAAAGCAAGTTGGCGTCGCTGAAAAATTCATAGATGAGGTAGAGACCGGAAAGCGCGTAATGAACAGCGACCTAATAAACCGCGTATCGAAGGCCTTGCGTCAGGAAGCCGGGAAACTGGAATTGTACGACGATGAAGAGGTACGGCAGAGACCTGAGCCTGACAAAAACATTAAGAAGGTAATAGAAAAGCCTGTAAAGGAGATCTGGACCGATGCGCTCGCGGGCGTGATCATGTCTGTCCCCGTTTATGACAGCAGGATGGACAAGGCTTTAGAGGTAAGGCAGCTGCCCATCATCGCCAATAAAGTCGAGGGCTTCCCGAAGGATAAGGTATTTTTCCTGACTGTTGAGAATAACGACATGTCCGGTTTCAGGATAATGAAAGGCGACCTTGCGCTGGCTTATAGTACCCATGAATTCGAGAAGGACGGCGTCTACTTCCTCGAACACGGCGGAAAGCGCCTGATACGCCAGGTAAGGAAGCTGGACCAGGAGAAGCTCCTGCTTGTCGGGAACAGCGGAGGCCTTTCTACGGAAACCGTATCGAAGAAGGAAGTACAGATAGTGGCCAGGCTTATAAGACTCGAGATAGCGCTTTGAAACGCAGGAAGGTTTTATTTCGTTTAGCTAGAACCTTTGCCAGTCAGGAGAATCACATGGACGCTTTGTACTGCAAGAGCTTTTGTGGCTTGATACACAACTAAGGGGTTCAGACCATGCACACTCTTGCTCTAACTACTTTTATTCTCCGTAGCCCTGACTTGAATATAGCTATAAATATCTATAGAATATCTTCCACCCTTCTGCGAAATCTTTCACATATATACAATAAATGTTATAATGTGAGAGATGTATTTCGTGAGTTGGAGGATACATGGCGAAGAAACTAGATATTGATCAATTCTCTGAACAAAATAGATTCCAAATAGTAGGCAGAATCACAAATGAAATTATTGATTTCTTAAAACAGAATAGTGATAATGAAATATTAAATGTTTTACATGAAACTGATATTTTGTTATGGGGTAATCGTATCGAATATACTGAAAAGCATAAGGGTAATGGAATAATTTGTTTCTGTAAACAAAAAATATTGACAGTTAGGAATAATTCTTCTATACTAAAAGTAAGATAATGATGAGCTAAGTTATTTGAGGGCAGAACGGGCGGCTGCCACGCCAGAAATGGTCTTTAAAGAGATGTAGGATTGCCAACCTACCGAATAACTTATCTCGAAAGTTAGACCTCCAAACCGGAGGTCTTTTTCATTTTTCCCATCTACTTGTGCAGGCATTACGGATTACTCTAAGAAGAACTACAGAGACACTTGATTGAAGAATTTCGTATTACGTATCAGCAGTCGCGATGTCAGTGAACTGGACTCGCAAAGCCATCTTCTCTGGTGTTGTACGTAGCCCAGGATACATGGATGAGTATTTTAGTAAAGTGAAACGGTAGCACAACTGCCAGTCGCACGATGGAGTCAAGGCTGAGTCATTCTATTCAATATACTTTATGATTGTATCTACATAGTCTGTAGCACAAAAATTATTTGGACCATTATATCCATATTTACCAATTCCAGCATCATAGATCAGCCCCTTACCTTGCATGTTTATACAAGCTTGTTGTGCATGCATTTTACTAATACCTAATCTTTCTGATAACTCAGTAATACCTGTGGCTTTTTTTTGAGATTCTGAACTTTGTTGATTATCAAAAATGATCTTAAAGATAGTCATTTGCTCCTCAGTTAATGTTTCAACGATATCGAATATATATGATTTTTCTTCTACAGTGTTACTATTATCAACAATAGCATGTTTCCAGACTTTTCTAAAATACTCTACTTTGCTACTTTGCTTTTCACTTTTACATTTTTCAAAATACATATATGTATGAGTTGGGATTTGATCTACTAATAAAGATTCTTCATTAAGCTGGCTCTGTATTTCATATATGGAGCGTCCTAAGCCATATATAGCAAGTAATATACTCTCTTGTTCTCTTTTTGCTCTATTATCTGTTAGGATTTGATCAATTGCACCAGATACACCTGTTGGATCAAAATTAGTTAATAGTTTTATCCAAATTGGTACTTTGCTGTAGATATCAGATACATTTTCAAGAGTGCCTTTTGTTTCTGTAAACTGAGAAATTTTGTCCTTGAACTCTTCAAATGTAGTAGGGAAAGTACTTTCCTGCGAAACAGATATTATCTCCATACTTTCCGTTTCCTTACTATTTTCTTTATTATCCATATGACACCTCTTCCTTTATGTTTCACCCGACAACTAGAGCCCCGGGCGATGTAAGTGAGCTACCTTTCATCTAGCGTCTCAGCGGTCTCGACACCGATGAACTGAACCCCTGAAGTCCTTCTCCCTGGTGGTGTTTGTCACCCATTGAATCGGTATGACGTGCTATTGTGACTTTCATTCGGGAGCCAAGTTAGAGACTCAGACCATGCAAACCCTTGCGCAGACTACTTTGTTCGGGTGGATAAGGCCTCACTTGTTCAGAGGATGCCATGGACTGTATCTCCTTCAACATTTGATAAATACCCAATTTCAATAAAATGTTTTCTATATTTCTCGAAAATATCACTCCAGTCGTTATAATTCTTTTCACATATATCAAAAACATTTTTTCTCCCATTTTCAGTAAGAATATAATATAAATCCCCACCAAAATTGGCAGAACTGAAGTCTAGGTTATCAAATGACCACCCATCCATTTTCTCTTTCTCACAATCATATTTGCTTTTCCGAAAATGTTTGCTTCTATTACACAATGATTTGATTATATCAAATTCTCTATTTGTTTTTAGGCAAAAGCTGTTTCAACTGCACTCATAAAATACTCCCCAATATTCTCATCATTCTTTATCCAATCAAGTAAATGATTAAATGTTGTTAGAAAATTCATTAAGAAATACGGATTCATGTTTTCTTTGCTTAAACACTGAAAATCATATTTTAGTTTTGTATACAAATCACAACAATTATTTATATCGAAAGATGGCGATTTGCTAATATTGTTTATCAACTCTACTCCCTCCAATTTCTCCAAAGCCCTTCTACTAACCGCGACATGATGTCGCGGCGTACATGCCTCATCTTTACAATATCTACTGCTACTCCATCAGCTTATCGTATAAACCAGCCAAAACAGAAAATTATACGACAGTTGTCGGAGAAATTAGCTTTATAAGTATCTTAAGTATATGATAATAATGCTATATTATGGAAACAAATAAGTCAACTATAACAAGGTAATGATGTGGAAAATGATCATCCAAGAAGCTGCTGGGGCTTCGGGCGACAGTTTAGCTTAACCTGGTTTCCTGGACATGTCGCACACGGCGTTCACGCGGCGGTTTCCATGTCCCTGTGGGATAATACCGACACCCATTTGACACGCAGTATCATTATCGTGAAAATAAGTGCGGCAGCGTAATTCGAGAACAGGTTTCCCCAGAATACCGAGTAGGCTCCGAGCATCTTTTCGGTGGCAAGGATGAATATATAGCGCAGCAGCCAGATTCTGAGGATGCTCATGACCAGAGTTACCCTTGTGCGCCCGAGGCCTATGAAAGCGCCCTGTTCAACCATGGCAACTCCAAAGCCTATGACGGAATAAGTATAGATGTGAAGTGCCTTGTCTGCAATGCTCAACACATCGGCGTCTCTTGTGAACAAAACTGTTATATGCGAAGAAAGCGGCACGATTACAGCGATCAGTATCGCCGCCGTTATAGCGCTGGTTATGCAGCCCCTTATGCAGGATGAACGCGCTTTATCGCCCTGTCCGGCTCCTACATTCATGCTGACCATCGTAGTTACGGAGGAACTGAACGCAGACGGGAGGTTGAAGCAGACTGAAGTGATATTGCTTGCGATCCCTTGCGCATTCAAGACTACCGGCCCGTATTTTTCAATCTCATTGTTAATGAGGAAGAAGCCCAGATTGAGTATCAGCGAAGATATTGCAGACGGGATGCCGATCCGGAACAATTCCCTTATTACGGTGAAGTCGAATCTGAACCCCTTCAGTTCAAGTTTTTCAGGGCTCTTTTTAACAAACAGCTCAAAATACATCCAAAGACTTATCAGTATGTTCGCAAGGAAAGTAGCCGCAACAGCGCCGACGACACTCCACTTCAGAATGGCGACGAAAATGGTGTTGAAAATGACCTTCAATACAAGCATGAGGACCATACGGACAAATGTTGCTTCCGGTTTTCCGCTGGCATTCTTGATGCCGTTGTAAATCGATTCCAGAAATGAAAACGGAATGACGATCGAATTCAGCGCCAGATAAAGAAAAACATTGTGCGATATCTGCGAGTCTACGTGGTTGGAAACGGGGTATGCGGCTAAAATCAGCAACGGAGCCACGATGAATCCCAGCAGGAAGGCGAATATGAATATCTGTGTGGATATCCTCTTTGCCTCTTTGAATTCGCCTCTTCCGTTCGCCTGGCCGATTATGGCCATGGAAGCCACGCTGAGGCCCTGTGCAAGCGCAGCCGACATGTTGACTACAGGTATGCAGTAATTGATCGCGCTTGCCGCGATCGTTCCGCCGAAATTATTTATAAAAAGACCGTCTACAAACGGTATTGCAGACTGAACCAAACCCATCATGAGCGTGGGGAGGGTGAGCATCAGCATAGTGGGCGTTATCGGCCCATTCAATATTAAATTGCGTCTTTCTTCAGAGCTCTGATGCAAAAATTTGAACTGCACTTTATATCAAACCAGCTTTCAAGCAATATACCTGAAAATTATACTATCCAAAGACTAACAGGTCAACTCGTCGTATATAATTTTATTATTTGCCAATTTTATGAATTATATTGACAAAAAATGTTGGAATCAGATTGCCCAGTTGCTATAAAGCTGGTAGAATATATCTGTCATGGGGGGAATGAACAGATTGAGCATTTTTGACAGCATCAGTACGGAAAAGATCAGGACGTCCAAAACGGTCAGGGTACTCAGTGGACTATTATCGGAATATTGGCTTTTATGCTTCTTTATATCGCTGTTTGCCTACCTTGAGCTTCTGTACAGATTATGGACCTTTAAAACTGTCGGGTTCGATTATTTCTTCGCATTATTATTTGCTTTGTCAGGCGGATCAGTGCTTTACATAATTACATGTATGTTTTCGTCAGGAAAAGTGCGCATCGCGGCCAATGTCATCACCTTTCTGGTCAGCCTGATATACGGGGTGCAGCTTATATATTACTGTATTTTCCGGACTCCGCTTTCGCTCATTTCCATAGGCGCGGCAGGGGACGCTGCGCAATTCTGGGATATAGTCGTCGAGTACATATTCAAAAATATCATAGCTTTGATAATGTTATTCGTTCCGTTCGCATTTCTCCTTGTCTTTAAAAAGGAGCTGCGATTTGCTGGAAGGAATATCACCGAGATGAGTTTCGTCCTGCTTTTCTGCGTACTCACGTATTCATCCGCAGTCGCATGCGTGTCCGTTACAGGGGATGACCCGACGTCGCAGAGCAGCCTTTATTTCGGGGAAGTCTCGCCCGAGCTTTCCATGAACAAACTCGGAGTTCTGACGACCATGCGGCTCGATTTGCAGAAGCTGACTGCAGATACTCTTCATATCGATGTTTCCGACAATTTATTGGCTGGCGGCCCCGGCAGCGAAAATGATCTGTCCGGACTCCCCAAAAATGCCGGGGGAGAGACCGGTGAAGACGTAACAGCTCCGGCTGGTTCCACAGTGCCCGGCAATGAAGAGTCCGGAGATAACGCAGCAGGAAATGATGCTACAGCGGTCGCGAGCTCTGATACAGCCGGTGCAGGCTTGGGAAAAACCACTGTAGATGCAGTTGTCCCGGACAAACCGTACAACATAATGGATATAGACTTCGAAACGCAGTTGGCGAGCGGTGAGAGCGATCCTCTCTATTCCTTGAACAAGTATTTTTCGTCCGTTCAGCCTACTGCCACCAACAAGTACACAGGCATGTTCAAGGGCTGCAACCTGATAATGTTAACGGCAGAGGGCTTTTCGCCGTATGCCGTAGATCCCATGCAAACCCCTACGCTCTATAAAATGGTCACACAGGGTTTCTATTTCAAAAATTTCTACAATCCCGTATGGGGCGTCAGTACGTCCGACGGCGAGTACGTGGCATGTACAGGCCTGATACCGAAGGGCGGAGTCTGGAGTTTTTATAAATCCGGCAGCAATTATATGCCTTTTTGCATGGGTAACCAGTTCAGAAAGCTCGGTTACCTTACAAATGCTTACCATGATCATACTTATACCTATTATAAGAGGGATGTTTCCCACCCGAACATGGGTTATGATTACAAGGGCGTAGGAAATGGGCTTGTCGTAAAGAAGACATGGCCGGAATCGGACGTTGAAATGATCGATGTGACCGCACCGGAGTACATGGACCAACAGCCGTTCCATACATATTACATGACTGTCAGCGGTCATATGAACTATAATTTTTTCGGTAACTACATGTCCAGCAAAAATAAGTCCTATGTAGAAAACCTGCCTTATTCCGACCCTGCCAAGGCGTACATTGCGTGCCAGCTGGAGCTGGAATTCGCGACGAAGGATCTGCTGGGCAAATTGGAAGCTGCAGGTATCGCGGATAAAACCGTGATCGTTCTGAGCGCAGACCATTATCCCTACGGACTTGAGAAACAATACCTGGATGAACTTGCGGGACATGAGGTGGAGTCGAATTTCGAATTGTACAGGAGTCATCTAATCATATATAAGGAAGGCATGCAGCCAGTCGAGGTCGACAAGCCCTGCGCAAGTCTTGATATCATACCTACTGTTTCAAACCTGTTCGGCCTTGATTTTGATTCGCGTTTGCTGATGGGCACGGATATCCTCTCGGATGCTCCTCCGCTCGTTACATTCTCCAATCGCAGCTGGATCACCGACAGGGCCAGGAAGAATACCGTCAGCGGCACCGTCACATTCACGGACGGTACCACTGAGGATCAAGATTATGTGAGAAAGATAAATAGGTTAGTATCTGAAAAGTTTAAGTTTTCAGCAAGAATATTGGAAACAGATTACTACGGGAAGTTACTCAAATAAGGGGAACATAGCGTAATTGCCGCACTTTCCAAAATCGCGGGCGCTCGACACGCCGGTGTTTTTTGATTATTGCCTGATGCCAGCATCCTGCGCTTTGTTCCTGGTTTGCTTTTTCACAAAAAACAGAAGCCGTCTGCCATGCGTTTCCGCCAACAGGTGCTGATAGTCCAGCCCTTCTTCCCGGCAGTAAGCACTTAGCTTGTTTGCTTTTTCAGTTTGTGAAAAAGTGATCAGCCCGTTGTCATAAAATCCATCTGATAACATGACTAACACCTCCTATTCCTCCGGTATTACCGAATAATTGTTTTTTGCTGTGGACAATATCACCGTGGTGCGGGTCTTCTGCACGCACTGCAGACTTTTTATGTGGTCCAGCAGTTCCTGCAGTGTTGAAGTGTTTTCAGTCACTACCTTTAGTGCGTAATCAGAGTCTCCTGCCAGGTAATGACATTCCAGAATATCGTTCTGCTTCTTTACAAATTCTGCAAAGGTATCTGCAAATCTCGGTCGCTCAAGTGTTACAAAAACTATCGCCATCAAGGTCTTATTCATATGTACGGGGTCTACGATAGTGGTATATTGCTTTATAACCCCGGAAGATTCAAGTTTCTTGAGTCTTTCGCTGACAGCCGGTACGGAAAGGTTTATGTTACCCGCGATCTCGGATGCCGTGACTCTTGCATTTTCCTGAAGAAGCTTGATAATTTTTATATCAATATTGTCCACTAAAGTTTACCTCTAATTACTTATCTTCTTATTTTCATTTTACCCTCATTCTGAAAAAAATTAAACAGTTTTTTAAAAATACATAGAAATTTAAGCTAAAAAGTAAAATGAGTTTAAGAATTTTAACAGAAATGGGTAAAGAAGTTGTCCGGCTTAAAAATTTAACCTGGAAAATAAGACGAGCTTAAATCTAAATTTGTCGGTTCCCGATATACGTGCCGGAATGGATCCTCGTATGATCTCCTGAGCAGGCATATCAGATTAAGGCTGTTTATGATATGATAATTTTGTAAAATCTGAAGCGGGGAGATCCCAGCAATATGAAAATCGACAGGCAATTGGGGATAATAACGATACTATTGCAGCACAGCAAGGTAACTGCTCCGGAACTTGCCGGGAAATTCGAAGTCTCGAGAAGGACCATACTCCGTGATATAGACGATATCTGCAAAGCCGGCATCCCTGTCGTTACCTGCCAGGGCGGCGACGGCGGCATCAGGATAGCTGAAGGCTACAAACTCGACAAAAGCGTATTGACGGTCGATGAGATTAATAGTATCGTAGCCGGATTAAAAGGTATAGGCAGCGTAACCGACCCTTCAAGGACGGAGCGGCTTATAAACAAGCTCGCGCCCGAAAAGAAGGGGATCGTATCCACGCAGGACAGCATACTGATTGATCTCGCCTCTCATTATAAGAGCAGTCTTTCGGAAAAAATCGACTTGATTAGGAATGCCATTAAAGATAAGAAAGTCATAAGCTTCGACTACTATTCGGCGAAGGGCAGCGTAAGGCGCAGGATAGAGCCTTGTATAATAACGTTCAAATGGACTTCCTGGTATGTTTATGGCTTTTGCAGGGACAAGGGGGATTTCAGGCTGTTCAAGCTGAACCGGCTCTGGAAGCCGTGTATCGCTGAAGAGACCTTCGAACCCAGGGAGATTCCAAGCGGGGGCGCCGAAATAGGTGAATACCTGACCGATGAAAACAAGGTGACGATCCTGTTCGATAAATCCACTGAATATCTGCTGGTAGACGAATACGGCCCGGGGAGTTATGAGGAGGCCGGAGACGGCAAGCTCAGGATGACGGTCGGCTACACCAACAGGGATCATATGATCAGATGGATATTGGGCTTTGGGGCGCAGGCAGAAGTATTGGAACCGGAGGGACTGGTCCGGGAAATCGGGGATATCGTGGCAAGTATGGCGGAAAAGTACAGCAGAAAAAATAGATAATTTTGAAAATGAACATGACACATAGATGTCATGTACGGCATGATATATTTGTTATGGGACCGGACAGGAGAAACATTTGAAAACCGGGCTGAGTGTTAAAAAACAGGCCATTGGCAGGAAAATGGACTTGACCGGTCTGAAACAAGTAAGAAAGAGAGTGATACCGTATGATCGAATCAAGATGCGGATTATTGTGCGGCAGCTGTTCCTACAGGGAGCCCTGTAAATGCGGAGGCTGCATTGAAACAAACGGGCATCCGTTCCATGGGGAATGTCCGGTAGCGGCATGTTGTCAGGCAAAAGGCTACGAACACTGCGGACTGTGCCCTGATCTACCCTGTGAACAGTTATATGCCTATTCCTATTTGGATAAGGAACACGGCGACAACCCTCCGGGCGCCAGGGTAGAGCAGCTGAAAAAGTGGGCAGCTGAGGGCTCACAGGAAAAGGCGGTTTGAAAAATATGCAACTGCTGAAATACGAAGATTTCCTGGACCGGGTTGATGAATTGGGTTTTATGGCCTTTTCGGATATTCTCGACGGGCTGCCGTCATTGACCGCTGAAACACCCGGCAGGATCTGGCATACCGGAGACAGGGAGACAGATCCCTGGTGTTGGAAGGACAGGGCGGCGGAGGAGAAGCGGCTGGCATTCGGCTGTATCCTGGGCGGCAACAAAGGTTTTGTGGCTAAAAGACTGTATCCTGTTTTTTATGCGGCATGCCGCCCCCGTAAATCCATGGAGGAGAGGCGTTATGAAGGCCTCGTAAGTCAGGCAGCCTGGGATGTCTGGAAGCTATTCGAAAAATACAAGGAGCTCGATACGGGAGAAATCAGGCGCCTTGCGGGAGTTACAAAAAAGAAGGGCAGCAGGACGGATTCGGCAATCAGGGAGCTTCAGCAGAATTTTTATATAATAGTCGCCGGAAGCAGGCAGAAGACTGACAGGCTCGGGCAGCCATACGGCTGGCATATCAATATATACAGCAAGGTAGAGGACTGGGCGCTATCGGAGTGGCTCGATTCAAGGCCGGCCCCTGATCGCAGGGAAGCTATTGAAGCAATACTTGACATCGGTACCGTCAACGGGCGCAATATCAGCAGGGACAAGCTGGCTCATGTCCTTGGCTTTGACAGGTATTGATTATTTTTGTTTTACAGGGTAAAATAAAAATATCTTAATGAAAGGGTAAGGTATTTTTAAATGAGGATTGGCTGATTCAGCGAAATCGATCGATTTTAATAAATTAGAGCGCATTTTGCTCCGGTTTGTGTGCTGGATTGGCTTTATAAACGTTGCTTCCCTGTGTTTGAGCCCGTAAATGTCGGGACCTGTTGACAGGGTTGACGGACCTCATTGAGAGGTACCTTTTATTTATGTTTACGGGCCTTTCCTGCACTGGACCAAGTGGGA
>Ga0207800_1000257_pt1 | contig 16829 bp, 14 predicted proteins | sample LuqExpMetageno11_FD_187769 | JGI IMG/M metagenome (GOLD analysis project Ga0207800, IMG submission 187769) | Tropical forest soil microbial communities from Luquillo Experimental Forest, Puerto Rico - Sample 11 (SPAdes) | ecosystem: Environmental > Terrestrial > Soil > Tropical forest ... | reverse complement strand
GAGATTTTTGAGGAAGGAGAAGCGCGGGCAAGAGCTAAAATTCCTGAAATTGCAGCCAACCTTCTGGGGGCAATTGAAGAATACGGAAAGGAATCTATGCTCGCGGCACTCACGCCTATTAAGGCCGAACCGTTTCTTTCCTCAGAGAGACTTAATCTTAAAGGTATTCCATCAAAACTAGTTTGCTTTGAAGGCGTGCAAGTTCCGTCAATCTTAAAGCCAGGAAGCTGCCCTGAACAGGGAGTATGGGCTTCTGACAGGATACATGCTGCAGCTTTTGTCCTTCTTCTTGAAGCTGAAAGTGGTAAAGAGGTTCCCTTTGCTTTTGTGGAGTATGTAAGTTTTGGCTTGCTCAGAAGGGTAGTTATTCGAAGCTCAGATCGGCGAGAGGTTCTCAAAATCTGCAGAGAAGTGGAGAAAATTAAATCCGGCTTCATGCCTGAGAAAAAAGAAGAGAAATTCTGCAAGGAATGCAATTTCTCAGAGCGCTGCATTTCAGATTCTTCCCTTATGTCGAAATTTTTCTAATCTAGAGTAGAGGGAAGAAAATTCAGTTTAAAAATAAGGAGACTAAGAAAACTGAAAAAAAGATGATCTACCTGGAGAAAAGGTTCCAGATTTTTAATTTTCTCTAGGCTGTACTTTAGCGCAAAACCTCCACTTTGAGTCCTTTTTTCGAGCCTACTACAATATTATATAATCTGAATGCGATATGCCCTATGAAGTATCCAGATACTCCATAAAATACAGGCAGGCTTAACACAGCCCATTTTCCGAAAATCAAGGAAAAAATTCCGAATTTTTTCGGCATCGTAAATCCCATAACAGCGGCAATTGTTGTGAAAAATCCGAAAACGAGACCCATTGTCCCGTGAACGATCAAAAGAGATTTTCCGAATCCTGCTGAATCAATTTCTTTTATAACTACCATAACATTCCCCCAATAACTCATATTTTTTTCAATTTATATAATTATGGTACCGTAAAAATTTTTTAAAGGAATTTTTGCTCAAGCTTTTTTTTAAAAAGCTTGAAACAAAGCCTTTTAAAGGTGAACCTCTCTCAATCTGCGTGACATGTCCAAACCAGCATATCTTGGCAAAATGCTTCTGCACTGGTGCGAGGCCTGCAATGTGCCTGTGCTAGGGAAAAAGTGCGGATGCGGCAAAAGTACAAAAAAAGTAGAGGTCACTCCTCCAGGGGATATCCGTCCTGCTTTTGATTATGATATCAAACGTATAAACTCGGTTTCGGAAAAACAGTTCAATGCACCCCTTATACCTGAAGGACACCTTGCAGTGTTAAACAAAGCTCCGTATGAAGACCGTATGGACGAGATTATAGTTGACGGGGAAGTTATCGCGTCTCTCAGATTTGAGATTGAGAGCTGTGAGTGGGTTCTGCTTCCAAGGCTCGAAGGGGCAAGAAGACTTTTCCAGGGCAGGGACAGAAAAATCCTGAAAAAATGGGTTATTATCGAGCAAGGAGTCGTACCTTTTATCCTGGAAAAAGGAGCAAGTGTTCTGGCGCCCGGAATTCTTGATGCCGATCCTGAAATCAAAAAAGAAGACGAAGTAGTTGTGCTAATCCCTACAGGAGATGTAATCTGCTGTGGGCGGGCCCGAATGACAGGAAAGGAAATGTGTGAAGAAAGCCACGGACATGCAGTAAAACCGCGCTGGAGCGGAGAGCCAGAGCCTCAAAAAACAAATTTTGCAGGGCAGAGCTGGGAAGATGCTGTAAAAGCCAACGAAAAAATCCTGGATGGCATGATAGAAAGATCCCATGCCTTCATCAAAAATGTAGTAGGGAGCATGGATCTGAAAGTAAGTGTATCCTATTCTGGGGGAAAGGATAGCCTTGCTGTGCTCCAGCTAGTTGATGAAAGTCTTGACGATTACGAGATCATGTTTGCAGATACAGGGCTTGAGTTTCCAGAAACTCTTGAAAACGTCAAACAGGTTGTTGAGCACTACGGAAAAACACTCAGAACCGCAAGTGCAGGGGAAGCTTTCTGGGATTCGATAACTGTTTTTGGCCCTCCTACTTTGGATACGCGCTGGTGCTGTAAAATTTGTAAACTCGGCCCGATCACCAGGTTAATTGATGAGAACTACGAAGGAGGATGTCTGAGTTTCATAGGGCAGCGCCAGTATGAATCTCATGCCCGTTCAATCAGCAAAAAAGTCTGGAAAAATCCCTGGGTAGGAAATCAGGTAGGTGCATCCCCTATTCAGGAATGGACAGCTCTTCATATCTGGCTTTACCTTTTCAGGACAAAAGCTCCCTATAATCCGGCTTATGAAAAAGGATATGACAGGATGGGGTGCTGGCTTTGCCCATCTTCCTCTCTTGCCGATTTCTTCCAGCTCGAAGAAAGCCATCCCGAACTTGCAAAAAAACTCAACTCTCATCTCCTAAACTACGCCGAAAAAACAGGACTCTCCCCAGAATGGGTAAAGTACGGCCTATGGCGCTACAAACGATATCCTCGGATTCTCCAGGAACTTGCTAAGAAAAAAGAAATTTCTCTTCTTCCTTCCCAAGAGGCTCCAAACGAACTCCATTTTGAAGTGACAACCGGGTATAGGCCCTGCAAGGCAGGAGGAATGTCTGCGGATGGAAGTTTCGGGCAGGCAATCGATATAGAAACTCTCATAGAAAGTGGAATGCTTTCCCCCGTTGGAAAGGTTTCTTTCATAGAAGGTGCTGCTTCTATTGCTTTTGGAGAATCCAGAGCACAGGTTTTTGCCTCCGGAAATGTTAACGGGAGAAGTGATAACGAAAAAGCCCTAAAAAAGCTTATGAGAATCGTTGAGTTCTCGGTAAGAAGAGCTTTGCTCTGCCAGGGATGCGGAGTTTGCGTGGGCCACTGTGATCATAATGCGGTTGAAATAAAAGAAAAGAAAGTAAGAATTAAAGAAAATTGCGTTCACTGTGGGGAATGTATTGAAGTCTGCCCGCTTGTTAAATTTATTTAAACTTTTATAGATGCCGCGAGTTAGAATGTAAGTATTTTGCAGAAATAAAAAATGAGGACTCAGATAGGGGTAAATGTAAAATTCGAAAAGAGGCAAACTTAATAGTCGAAAAGGCTTTTCTGCCCCATCCTTTTCTGGAGCTCTCCTACCTTTACCCCTACACGCCTGAACTCAGTTAGGCTTTCCAAAAGGAATTCTTCCAGAATTTCATGAGTCGCTTCGAGAAGGGCTTCCTTTGAATAGGTTGGGTGGTTTAATGTACGGCTTTTTGTATACATCCTGAATTTTGAATTTATTACCGTAACGGTCACAGTCCTGAAGGAAAGATCCCTTGAATCAAGTTTTGAAATTACGTCCTCTGCCAGCCTGTCAAGTAACTGAGAAAGAAGGTTAATATCAAGGGTATCCTCGGGCAGGGTTGCGATCCTCCCTATCTGTTCTGAGCCATCTCTTTCTTTCAGGGGAGAATCATCGATTCCTGCCGCAGCCTGTTTAAGCCAGAGTCCTCGGGTTTTTCCGAAATTAGAAATCAAGTCTATGACATCGTGTTCAGCAAGGTCTTTTATTGTAACTATACCCATTTCCTGCAGTTTTCCTGTAGTTACGTTCCCGATTCCCCAGAGTTTGGACACTTTAAGAGGCCAGAGAAAGCTTTCGAGTTTATTCGGACTTATAACTGTGATTCCGTCAGGTTTCTGTACAGAGGAAGCCATCTTGGCAATAAGTTTATTTGGTCCGATCCCCACCGAACATGTCAAGTTCTCCTTATCCTTTATTTCATTCTTTATCTGGTTTCCAATCTCAAAGGCCAGCCTAAAATCTCCACCTGTTTTCTCTGTAATTTCCAGGAACGCTTCATCTATGCTGATCTGTTCAAACGCATCTCCAGTTTCTCTGTCATCTGCATAACTCCTGAGAATTTCCATAACTCGGTCCGAGATTGAAGTGTAGAAATCCTTTCGGACAGGCAGAAAAACAGCTTCAGGGTTTAGTTTCTTTGCCTTTGAACAGGACATGCCTGCTCTGATTCCGGATTCTCGCGCAATATAATTGCAGGTACTTACAGCCCCACTTAGTCCGCTTCTTCCAGAGAGCATGCAGACCACAACGGCTTTTCCCTGAAGTCCAGGTTTTTCCCGTTCTTCAATGGCTGCATAAAAATAGTCCATGTCCACATGGAGAACAACACGTTGCATCGAAAAAAATAGGTTGGGAAGATTTGTATATTTATCTCTTCCAAACTTCAAAAACAGAAAAGTACAAACCATAACACATAAAAAAGATAACTTCATTAGTAGTAACACTATTTTGAAAAAAGTTAGTTTGCAGTCATTATATGTGATTTTCATACAGGACGTTTTCAGTATGAGCATTTCGAATTCCCCACATAACTCCGAAGAAGCAGCGACTTTCCCGAAAGAAATAGCCAGCAGGGGGAGCCAGAAATCCGAAAAGGGTTTTAAGGGATCGGGCCCGATTACCGAGAGAAACGGCATTCCTATACTGGAGATCCGAGATCTCTGCCATAGATATTCTCACCTTGACTCAAATGCCCTGGATAAGATCAACCTCAAAGTGTTTAAGGGAGAGAGAGTTGCAGTGCTTGGGGCTAACGGAGCAGGAAAGTCTACTTTGTTCAAGCACCTTAATGGAATTCTACGCCCTCTTTCAGGGGAAGTCCTGATAAAGGGAGAAAAAGTGACTAAAAAAAATGTTCGGGCCTGCAGAGAAACCGTAGGAATCGTCTTCCAGGATCCTGACGACCAGGTGCTTTCCCCGAGTGTTGAAGAGGATATCGCTTTTGGGCCAATTAATATGGGTTTGCCCAGGCGCGAAGTCGAAATGAGAGTTAAAGAAGCCTTTGAGATGGTCGGACTCACAGGTTTCGAGGAAAGAGCTCCGCATCATTTGAGTGGGGGACAGAAGAAACTTGTGGCAATTGCAGGCATCCTTGCCATGCGCCCTGAAGTTATAGTTCTTGATGAGCCAACCGCCGGCCTTGATCCTCTTAGTTCCGCTCGCGTTCTTGAGCTAATTATGAAGATGAACAGGGAACTTGGAATTACCCTGCTCCTTTCCACTCATGATGTGGATGTTGTTCCTTATTTTGCTGAAAGGGTTTTCGTTCTTCATCATGGAAGACTCGAAGCCGATGGGAGTCCGGATGAGATCTTCAGTAATCCTGAACTCCTGAGAAAAGCTCACCTTAGACTTCCGAGAGTGGCTGAAGTATTCGAAATGCTCCAACAAAAAGGGCTCGATGTAAACATACAGATAACAGCCGAAGCGGCCAGAGATGAAATCCTGAGGGTTATTGGCTCTAAAAATCAGAAGGCAGGAATAACGTGACAGCCAGAGAAAAATCTTCCGCACAGGAGAACTTTTAATGGTAACCCTTACGGATATTGAACGTGAATCGTACAAAAATAGTCCAATACACAGGCTTGACCCCAGAATAAAGTTGCTCTTTGCACTTGCAATTATTATTTATGTGGTGAGTCTACCAAGAATACATGAAAAAAATCTGGCTCGCCTTCTTGCTATAGAGATTTATTTAATTCTCCTTGTTCTTGTTGCAGGACTGGACTTAAAATACTTCATTCTTCGTATCCTTGCAATCTTACCATTCGGAATTGTAATTGCTCTTATCCAGCCATTCCTTAGACCTTCCTTTATTGAAAATTATACTCCATACCCGCTTGACCTGCCTTTTGGGCTCAGCATTACCTACCAGGGACTTGCCTTCGGGAGTACGCTGCTTGCGAAGTATTTGGTATGCATAACAGCCGTAATCCTGCTTTCTTCTACCACGCGGCTTAGGGATATGGTTTCAGCCGCAGACAGGATAGGTATCCCTAGGGAGTTTACCCTGCTCCTCAGTATGATGGTACGCTATCTTTTTCTTTTCTGGGCCGTGTTGAAGCGAATAAGAGTTGCACAGGAGACTCGCCTCTTCAATATATGGAACCGAGAAGTACCCAGAAAGTGGATTCTTAAACAAATAGGGCACAGTATCAGTGCAATTTTTGTGCGCTCCTACGAACAGGGAGAAAAGACCTACATTAGTATGCTTTGCAGAGGTTATGGAAGCGGGCATGATAAAGCATATTACAGGGCAAAAATTCGAATCCAAGATATACTCTTTTTGCTTCTCAGTACAGGAAGTATAGTGTGTATCCATATTTTCGTCTGAGTTCACCTGTAAACGATGAAGATATCTAATTTTCAAAGCCCTTTTACCTTATTCTGACTTCTTTAAGCGGCTTTAAAACCAAGAACTATAATTCCAATTTACTAAAAAATCAACTGCTGATTATACAATTTAACACCAAATAAATATTGTTGAGTACTCAATCATGTATAATCTCTCTAATGTAGGATACATAATTTGACGTGTATATAAATACAAAGTTACTCAATTTGATTAAAACGAAAAATTGTCAAATAAAGTAATATCAAAATGTATTTATGTAATACTAGACAATCAGGTATTATCAAATATATTAGTCAAATTAATTGTCTAAAATTTCATAAGAGACTTTGATAAATTCGTTTCTCCCTGAAACACAATTTTCAGGCGTTTCAGGCTTCATTTTAAGATAATTTTTGTTCCTTCTTTAAGGAATATTCCAAGGTAAATAAGAATATTTGAGTTGACAGGAAATAAGAAACAGGGATAAGAAGAGGAAAAATGAATGCATATACCTGATTCGTTCATACCGCTTGACCAGGCAATAATTTACTGGGTCATCGCCCTTCCATTTATTATAATGTCAATGAAATGGGCAAAAAACGAGCTTGATGAGATGAAAATACCAATTCTTGCTGCCCTTGCAGCTGGAATTTTTGCAATTCAGGCCATGAATATTCCAATTGGAATGGGGACAAGTGGACATATGGTTGGGGCAGTCCTTGTTGCTATAATTTTTGGGAGCCCATGGGCAGGAGTTCTTGTGCTGACTCTGGTTCTGCTGGTACAGGGTTTTGCCTTTGGTGATGGAGGAATTACTACAATGGGCGCAAACATCCTTAACATGGGGGTTGTGTCGGGATTTGTCGGATATTACATTTACAGTTTCCTTCACAAAAATCTGAGCGCAAATATTGCAGCTTTCGGAGGCGCTTGGATCGGACTTTTTATCTCAGCAATAGTCTGCGCGATTGAAATGTGGCTTGCTGGGACCTTCCCTCTGGTTCCGGGGCTTATAACAATGGGAACTTATCACCTTATCATCGGTTTCATAGGAGAAGGTCTTCTCACTTCAATTGCAATTACAGCAATTGCTAAATCCCGTCCCGATCTCCTTGATGACAGTTTCACTGCTAGACCAGATAAATCTAAAAAGGAGGTTCACGCGTGAGTAGAAACTCAAACATGAAATTCCTTTATGTAGGAATCGCAATTGCACTTTTGCTTGCGGTTTTAGCACCCTTCCTGGCATCCCCTGACCCTGATGGGCTGGAAAGTGCAGCTTCACATGTGGTTGAAAAATCAAAGCTGTCCAATCTAGACGAAAATAAACCTGCTGTCAATGCTCCAATGGCTGATTATTCAATCAAAGGCCTGGGGAAGGGCGGTGAAGTAGCAGCTATAGCAGTTGGGACGCTTGCAGTGCTGGTAATAAGTTTTGGATTTGGTAAAATATTTAGAAAGAAAGCCTGACTCCCCAACGGCTCATAGATAATATTGGCTCATAAATATTACACTCGAAGGACAGAACTGGTTCACAATACAGACCGGGCATTTTGGCTTTTTTGCCTGACAAATTTTTCTTCCATGATAAATCAGGGTCATTGAAAGAGAATCAAGGTCTTCCTTTTGCGCAAGCGAAACAAGATCCTGTTCAATTTTATCAGGATCGAAATTCTTTGTAAGCCCTAGTCTTCTTGAAACTCTTTTTACATGAGTGTCTACAGCAATTCCTTCTATTATCCCGAAAGCTCTGGAAAGCACTATGTTAGCGGTTTTTCTTCCGATACCTGGCAAACTAGTTAGCTCTTCCATAGTTTTTGGGATTTCTCCATTGTATCTCTCAACAATTATCTGCGCAGCAGTTTTGATGTTCTTTGCCTTGGTTTTGTAAAAGCCTGAAGAGTAGAGATCATTCTCAAGTTCCCTTAGGTCTGCACCGGCATAATCTTCTGCAGTCTTATACTTTTTGAACAGTTTTTCAGTCACTTTATTAATCTGGACATCGGTAGACTGAGCTGAAAGAACGGTTGCCACAAGTAGTTCAAGCGGATTGCTGTAATTAAGAGAAGGTTTTACATCAGGATATTCTTCCTTTAGAAGATTCCATATTCTCTCAAAATTTTGTGTATTATCAGGAATGTTGTACTCAGAAACAAAATCCTGCGTATCAGGTTTTTTCGGCTTTCTTTCAGGCATAATAACCTCAATCTTTGAGTTTACTTTCAAATGTCAGTCGGGAACTATATGTTTTCAGAAACTTTTTCTTGATTAACAGGATAAATTTGGGTTCCTGTGCCAGGTTTGCAGGTTATAACATATAAGGAATATCTGAACATGTAGTAGGGTATGAAAATACAAGCTTTTTGATGTCTGATGCTTTGAGCCCTAGCCGCATTACCGCAGCGAAGATATTGATCGCTTCTCCAGCATTTGGGCCTAAAATATGAGCCCCCATTACACGGTCGTTTGCTTCATCAATAATTATTTTTGAAGCCGCAAACTCTATTCCTGCCCTCCGAGTTGTGTTCCAATCGCTTCTGTCCTGAAAAATTACTTTATATTTATCGCTTTCTTTAGAGGCACTGATTCCTACAGAAGCCAGAACAGGAATAGTAAAGACTGCACTTGGAATGCCCGTATAGTCCGCCTCGATACTATTGCCCTCAAGGATATTAGTTGCAGCAACATCTCCCTGAAGACTTGCTACAGGAGTAAGCTGTACACCCTCCAATGCGCAGTCCCCACCTGCATAAATTCGGGGGTTCGAGGTTCTCATGTACTTATCAACTACAATAGCTCCCCTTTCAGTCTTGACCCCGGCTTTTTCGAGATGTAAATCCTCTATATCTGCTATACGACCTGCTCCATGCACTACCATATCTGCGCGGAAGCTCTGAGTTTCGGTTCCGGTTTCAGATTTACATTGGACTCTAACAAGAAAGCCATCGTTTTCTTTCTCTACCGAAATTACTGGTTTATTTGTAATAATTTTTATTCCCGTGGCTTCGGAGGCTTTTGTAAGCATATTCACCATATCATAATCAAAAGTTCCCAGAACTCTTTCACTTCTTTGCAGGATTGTTACCTCAGCTCCAGTCCTTCGCATCACATGAGCAAATTCTATGGAGATATAGCCGCCTCCGATGAAAATGATTTTCTCAGGAAGCTTTTTTGTTTCCATTAACCTCTCACTTGTGGTAATATACTCTTCACCAGGAATATTGAGTTTTCTGGGTTTTGCACCTGTAGCAAGAAAAATATACTCTCCTTTAAGTTTGTCATCTCCGACAACGATTGTATTTTGATTTTCAAAATGAGCTCTCCCATGATATGTATCAATTCCCCTCTCAACCAGATGCTTCTCTGTTTTGCTGGAATATCCTTCCGTAAATGTCTTTTTAAACTCGATAAGTGAAGTCCAATCGATATTCAAAGAAGTATTTATTCCTACACCTTTTCCTATTAGCCGATTGCTCGAGTCAATAACCTCAGCAATATCAGTAAGCACCTCTTTCGGATCACATCCTCTTAACGGACAAGTGCCCCCATATTCTCTTGAGTCAACGATAGCAATTTTTAGCTCTGAGCGTGCAACTTTACCCGCAAAGGTTCGGCCAGCAGTACCAGTTCCGATGATTACAATATCGTATTTCCTTTCCATTGAACTCCCCAACTCTTTAGATTATTTGGAATTAATTAAAAAACGTATAAAGCATATTTTCTATGCAACTCCTATCCATTCTGATTTCAAAGAATAAGTATTTCACCTGAACATTTTTTCCTGAATGAAGCAAATGACATGTATAGTTTCAGAGAGTTGTTTCTATAAAGTACCAACAAGTTAAAGAACTATGTTCCATAAAAATTCTGGCCGTACCTTGAAGGAAACGCTGGGTTTGTAAAATCGAAGTCCAGTTTTTCCAGGAAAATGGTTTTTTTTAATGAGCTAGTTTCAAAATTCCGATTAGTCGTGTTTTAGATCAAAAGCAGATTATATTCAAATCTATTGATCTTTCTTCCTCTACTCTAAGATATTGGTCCAGATGGATGGGTAGTAATTTTGAAACTAGCTCAATATAATAATTACAGACCATAAGTTTTATAGCTAATAATTTTTAAAGCAAATATATTGGTGATTTTTTGGTAAAAAGGGCACTGCTCAGCGTCTCAGACAAGACCGGAATTGCAGAATTCGCACGCGGACTTGAATCACTTGGCGTGAAGATTATTTCAACAGGTGGAACAGCGAAAATTCTTCGTGAAGCTGGCATAGAAGTTACCGATGTTTCGGAAGTCACTGGCTGTCCGGAAATGATGGGAGGAAGGGTCAAAACTCTTCATCCAAGAATTCATGGTGGGCTCTTATGCCTTCGAGAGAGCAAGGAACAGATGGATGAGGCTGCGAAAGAAGATATCTCGCTCATTGATCTGGTGGCTGTAAACCTCTATCCTTTTGAGGTAACTGTCTCAAAAGAAGGTGTTGAACTCGAAGAAGCTATTGAGAATATAGATATCGGAGGTCCTACTCTTCTTCGTTCGGCAGCTAAAAATTACCGTTCGGTTACAGTACTGTCCGATCCCTCGGACTACGGGCATGTCCTAAAAGAACTTCGTTCAACTGGGGTAGTTTCGGATTCAACTCGGGCTGCCCTTGCAGTTAAGGCTTTCAGACATACTGCAGATTATGATGCAGCCATTGATACTTACCTGAGCAAGACCCTGCTCGGAGAAAATGTACTTCGCCTGAATTTTGCCGATGGCATAAAACTCCGCTATGGAGAAAACTGGCATCAAAAAGCTTATTTTTATAAGGATTCCCAAATAGAAGGTCCTACTCTGGCAAAAGCCATTCAACTGCATGGAAAAGAACTTTCCTATAACAACTACGTGGACGCCGACAACGCTCTGCAGACGGTAAAAGAACTAGGAAATGCTTCTCCTGCAGTGGCAATTGTAAAACACAATAATCCATGCGGGCTTGCTACCGGAAGTACGCTCCTGCAGGCTCTCCAGGAGGCCTGGGATGGAGATCCAATTTCAGCTTACGGAAGCATAATCTGCACCAATGAGGTTTTTGACCTTGAGGCTGCAACTTTTCTGAATGGGAAATTTGTGGAGATTATTCTTGCTCCTGACTTCAAGCCCGATGCACTTGAATACCTGAAAAATAAAAGTGAAAACCTTAGACTCCTTAGACTGCCTGAGCTTAGAGACGCTTTCGGGACAGATTACACATATAAGTATGTAATAGGAGGCATGCTAAAGCAGACTCGCGATATCGGTCTTTATGAAAAGTGGGAGTCTGTAACAGACATTCCGTATCCTGAAGAGAAACGCTCTATATCAGAATTCTGTCTGAAAGCTTGTAAGTCAACTAAGTCCAACGCAGTGATTCTTGCTCATGAATACGAGCCCGGATTCTTTATGGTCCTTGCTATGGGTGCAGGACAGCCAAATAGGGTTGATTCAATTCGCAAACTTGCAGCTACAAAAGCTGTTGAAAATCTCAAGGTAATTTACGAACGGGAGCACTTTGAAACCTCTTTTGAAGCTTATTGTCATAAAGTTATGTCAGAGTGTGTAATGGCTTCAGATGCTTTTTTCCCCTTCGATGATAGTATAATTTATGCTGCAGAGAATAATATCCGCTACATAGTCTCTCCAGGCGGATCAATTAGAGATGGTGAGGTCATTGCTGCTGCAAATCGGCTCGGAGTTGCCATGATCTTTACAGGCATGCGCCACTTCCTCCATTAATAAACTTTTCGGGTATAGATAATACAACTATATTGAAATTGTAACTCAAACAACCCTGCTGTTCCAGAGCAGGGAAACTTTTATTTTCAGGTTTAAATTCAAGAAGCTTTGCGCCCATATGCAGCCAGCTTTGGTTATCAAGAAAACAGATGATTTCAACTTCACAAGAGATCTCTATTTTTTAATATTTTAAGTAAGCTCGGTATGTAGGTCTGCAAAATCTATTCAGATCACGAAATTAAGTTTAATTGTTTCTTTCTACTGAACTTCCCTGAACTTGTTACTAAATTGGAGTGACCAAATATCAGTATGAAATTTAGTTTAAATATCATACTTAGTTGTTTGTCCATTGAATCATTTTTTATTTAATCATCACAAGCTCTTTTAATTGATTGTCGGTTTTTCAATTTTAAATATTAATTTCTTAGCTATGAGGTGCTCTTTCTTTCCTGGAGTCAATTCTGGGCTTTATATTAGTAAAATAATCTGATATCATTGACATATCTATTTTTTTTAGATAACTTAGTGTATTATTTATAAAGATACATTCTCTTTTTGGAGGCCCGATACGTATAATCTTAAACATAATTAAAAATTATTGTTAATTATATAAACTTTTGAAAAAGATAATATATATTGAATTCGTATATCATTCTAGCAATGATATATCTTCTGGATATAACTACTTCCTTCAATCATTATCAAAAATAAAAAAAGTACAAAACTTAAATTTTATTTATTGTAATCCAAAGCAAAGAACTTGATTAAATACGTTAAGTTCTAATTAGTTCTAACATATGAGTAATAATGGGTTAGTGGGTTGATATAAGTGAAATCCAGTGGACTTTTAAGCATTCTCACCTTTTCTGACAAAAGGAAGGATATTCTATTTTTACTTCAGGATAGTCCAAGAACTCTTTCCGATATCAAAGATTATTTTGATGTAAAGTCCCCTGAGATCCTACCTCGTCTCAAAGAAATGGAAGCCGCAAACTTGATTACCAGGCAGGAAGGAATGTATTGGCTGACATCCCTTGGAAAAGTTTCAGCTATACATTATAAGCCTTTCTTGGATACTCTAACGGCTATAGAAACAAATGAGGATTTCTGGAGGGATCATGACCTTTCTGCAATTCCTGAGGCATTGTTAAGTAGAATTCAGGAACTTAAAGAATGCAGAGTCATAAGAGATGAACACGAGCACATTTACGATACTCATAAGGCATTTTTGGAGAATCTACTGTCTTCTACACATTGTATGGGTTTTTCATCCATTTTTCTTCCAGGTCATCCCTCAATGTTCCTAGAATTAGCTCGCAGTAGTATTCCGATTTCCATAATTGCCACACCCAATGTATTTTTTAAGCTAAAGAGTGAGTATAGTACTGAGATTGAAGAATTCCTTAAATTCAAGCATACGAGTTTCCATGTATATGACAACGCAAAAATAGCCTTTATGATAACAGATCGTTTCTTTTCCCTTTCCCTCTTTTTCAAAAATGGAACCTATGATCCTCGAAATGACCTAATAGGCCTTGACTCAGCCTCAATCAAATGGGGAGAGGATCTTTTTAAGTATTATAAAGAAAATTCGGTTAACATAACTAATCTATAAAGCTTATTGAAGATTTCTTTTCAGAAATCTTACGATTTGATTGGAAAATTGGGATTTAAGTTTTCATCCCAACAAATCCAATTGAGTAAACTCAATATTCTAATAATTTTTCTATTTTATTGCTTTTGAACCTTAACATTAAATCTCGTGCAGGTCGTACTTTATGCGAGGAGGGCACTTACAATTGTCCTCAATCCAACAATAGATGTTGATTCTCCATCTACAAGAATGGTTCTTTCTAACTTTTGGAAAGGAGACTCTTCGTCATCACTTTTCGTATAGTTCTTGATGCAGATTAATCCACATATGAAGCTGTAGAGAATGATGACAGGTTCAAAAGCAAGAACTCCATTAATTAGAGCAATACCAAGTATCAGGTGAGATAGCAGGTGTAATCCCAGAAGGAAATTACGTGTATTTTGTGCCCCAAGGCTTACAGGAAGGGTTTTGATACCTGCGCGTGTGTCTCCTTTTACATCTTTGAAATCATATATAGTAGAATTGACAAAAAGTTTGACTCCGAAGAATGTGAAAACTAGGATTATAGAAACAATGCTTTTACAGGTGCTGCCTGCAAGCCCTGAAATGAAAGCACCCCAAGTAAGACCCACAACAAAATTTTTGACTCCAAGTCCACCTTTGAGTTTCAAAGCAAATCTTCCTATTTTAATACCTTTACTATAAAGAAAGCCGGTAATGAAAGGTAAGAATGCAAGTGCAATCATTCCTTCTTTTGTCAGTACATAGCTTCCTATAACAAAGGTAAGCATAGAGGCTACAAGCCCTATTTCTTTTCTTGAACCACTTAGTTCCTTCCGGTTTATAACATCCTCTTCGGAACCAAGGGCCCTATCGAGTGTATATACACTGTAGATTACGAGTCCTCCTGCAATGCAGGTAAACATACTTGAATGGATTTGAAGCAGAAGGAAAGCAATATGAATTCTTAATGCGCCTGAAAACGCAACTAAAACGGAACTTTTTAAGAGTTCGAGTGTAGCATTCTTTTGCCTATATTCTTTTGTGTTCTTTTGTCTGTACCTGAGAAATCGTTCAAAACTTCCAAAAAATTCATTGTAACCCATAAAAATAATACTGAACGACTTTTAAATATTATTTACTTAGTATAAGATTTTATGATGTGTATAAAGTATGTTCGACTAACTATGTTTTCAAAAAATGAACTAATAATATATGAATAAACTAACATTATTTTAAAGGATATTATGCGGTAATTATTTCATAAAAAAGACATTGACATAGCCAAACAAGAAATCTGAAGACTTGCAGGCGTCGAAATCAATTAATTTAAAGTAAATTTACTAAGTAATATCGGAAAACTCCTGAAATAATTAGCTATATTGTGATCGCACAGAAGGAATTCCAAACCCAAGAATTCTGTCGGGCTAATTACATTTGTAACAAAGGCTTAACCCAAATAACCCTTAAAATAAAAGGATAGATTTAGGGGCTGTAATGGTTGCAATCTGTCTCTCTGAGATAATCAAAAATTTTATTATGTGACTGTGGACCAATTATCCATTTGCCCTGACTTATAGAACTGGGCTGAATGCCTTTCTGCGTTTACCGTAACTCTACATACATAAGCTGTCAGTTGCCTCTTTGGCAATAGTTACTGTGCTAATTATAACCTCAGCTATCTAATTGCCTAGGGATTTATCTGGAGTGTAATCTTTTATATCTCGATTAAGGAAGGGAGTGGAAAGTTCAAAGATATAAATTTAACTATAGTTATTCTCTTTCTAATCTATTTGTCTAAGAAAATATCCCTCTAAAAAATTCTAAAGGCTTGGGAGAAAAAGAAAAACTTACAAAACAACTCATAAAAGAAAAGAAATAAGGATTTCACTAGAAATCCGGATAAATGAATCTCAAATAATTAAAATACATGGCGATAAAGCTCAAGAGAAATGAACTACAAATTATAAAGGAACTATTTTCTTTCCATATGCTTCATTTATTACCTGACCAAGAGCTGTGTATATTGCTGAGAGTCCTGTAAAGATTCCTTCATAGCCAGCTATTTTTAATATTCCGGCACCTGCCCCCTCGGGGCCCAGATAATTTCCTATTGCCAGCAGGAAGAACAGAATTGCAAGAGTCAGGAACACGACTGAAAGAGCCCTTGAACCTTTTAATGTAGCTATGAACATAAAAAGGGTAAAGACCCCCCACATAAAAAGGTATGCTGCAAATGGGAATGAGGCTGCAGCCAGTCCTATAAAATTATCCCCTACTTTAGGTAGCAGAACAATTCCTACCAGACTAAGCCAGAAAAACCCGTATGAGGTAAAGGCTGTGGCTCCAAATGTATTTCCCTTTTTCCATTCCTCGAGTCCAGCAATGACCTGAGCCAATCCACCGTAAAAGATGCCCATAGAAAGGATCATCGCGTTCATCGGATAGAAACCTGCGTTATGTATATTCAGAAGCACAGTCGTCATTCCGAAGCCCATCAAACCCAAAGGAGCAGGGTTTCCAGATAAATCCGTTATTTTTATATCACGAATATTCATGATGTCTTTAATATTTTGACTCATAAAATTAAATCCTCCTTCCCGTTACCCGGAAATTTAGCATAAGTTCCAATAAAAATTGCATTAAGATTATCAATTGTTTTTAAGGTCCATTTTTCACACTTTGGAGATATGTAATTGTTAATACTTATAATTAAGGACAGTATATATATTTTCATTAAAATATAAATAGATTATATAAATTCAATAAGAGCTGTTAAGAATTTTCATAATAAGGTATTTATGAACATGTGTGGAATTTGCTTCATATGACTCAGGCAAAAAAATCTCTTATGCTGATCATTCTTGATGGTTGGGGCTATAGGGAAGCTAGAGAAGGAAATGCTATCCTGGCAGCCAGTACTCCAAATCTCGATAGCCTAATAGAAAAATCTCCCTGCTGTTTCTTAGAAGCCTCAGGAGAAGCTGTAGGCCTTCCAGAAGGCCAGATGGGAAACTCTGAAGTAGGGCACCTGAATATCGGAGCAGGGCGAATTGTGTACCAGGATCTTACCCGAATAAATCTCTCCATCAGGAACGGTGATTTCTTCGAAAATTCCGCTTTTTTGAATGCGATTTCAAACGCCAAAGTCAATGACTCAAGTCTGCATCTCATGGGGCTTGTCTCTTACGGGGGCGTCCACAGCTATATGACCCATATTTATGCCCTCATCAAACTTGCACATGAAAATGGGTTAAAAAAAGTTTATATACATGCTTTCTTGGACGGTAGAGATGTGCCTCCT
>Ga0207800_1000256_pt1 | contig 16829 bp, 12 predicted proteins | sample LuqExpMetageno11_FD_187769 | JGI IMG/M metagenome (GOLD analysis project Ga0207800, IMG submission 187769) | Tropical forest soil microbial communities from Luquillo Experimental Forest, Puerto Rico - Sample 11 (SPAdes) | ecosystem: Environmental > Terrestrial > Soil > Tropical forest ... | reverse complement strand
CCCGCAAAGATACAATTCTACTTTGCAGGAATCAGGAACTGTTTGCAAGACTAAACGCGCCTCCCTCGCCTAGGGGAGGGACATAATATTTCAAAATATTCTTTTGTATGACTTAATGCAATTGGATGTTTGTAAGATTTAATGCAATCCACCTCACACTGGACCGTTGCATTTACTTTGTCAATCGAGATACCATAAAGTTTCATAACTTTTTATGAAAAACCACTTGACCTGAGCCATTTACGCAAGTATAATATATTTTGTTTCGTTCCTCAATAGCTCAGTCGGTAGAGCATGCGGCTGTTAACCGCAGGGTCGTAGGTTCAAGTCCTACTTGAGGAGCCACTAGGGCCTTTAGCTCAGTTGGTTAGAGCAACCGGCTCATAACCGGTTGGTCCGGGGTTCGAGTCCCTGAAGGCCCACCAAAACAAAAAAGTACCATCATATCGATGGTACTTTTTTGTTTACTCCTTACTGCCTTTATTTGAATTTCTTTTCGCCGTTTTCATCCGGCGGAGAGCTCGCCTGCATGCTTGCTGTTATGCTTTTATTGAGCGCGGCTTCCTGTTTTTTCAAAAGCGTTCCGCTCGCAAGACTATTTAAGAACAGAGACTCCGCTGCGGTTTCGGTATCTCTGGACGGTTTTCCCGAATTGATACGTCCCATACATATCTGCTCCTTTCGTAAATACGGGCATCGCTTGCGTTTTTGCACGATACGCGATGCCGGCACAAAGTGCAATACCACTTATTCAAAATCGGCTGTTTAGTGTATAATAAAGCATGTACATATTTTGCATATTTTATGAATCAAACGGGAGTCACAGCATGAAATTGAGCAGCAGGCTTGGAGCGATAGCTGAAAACATACCGAAGTGCAGGATACTTAGCGATATAGGGACCGATCACGCTTTCATACCGATCTATGCAGTTGAGAACGGACTGTGTGAAAGAGCGCTGGCCGCCGACCTGAGAAAAGGCCCGCTTGAGATGGCCGAAGTGAATATCAGGAAGCACGGACTCGGTAGCAGCGTTGAGATACGCCTTGGAAACGGCCTTGAACCTATCCGTCCCGAGGAATGCGATGTGATCGTGATAGCGGGTATGGGAGGACAGCTGATAAGGGATATACTCTCCTCAGCGCCGGAAAAGGCAAGACACGCTTCCGTGCTGCTGCTGCAGGCCAACAACGCAGTTGATGCGCTTAGAAAGTGGCTGTACGAGAACGGTTACGATATAATGGAGGAAAAGCTCGTCAATGATGCAGGAAAGCTGTACTGTCTGATAAAGGCCAAATGGACGGGCATTCCCGTAATAAAGGACGAATCCGATTATTACATAGGGGAGAGGATATTTGAAGGAAATGAAACGCTGCTCGGTCCGTATCTCCGGAAAAAGCTTAAAGAGCTCGAAGTAATAATAGAAGGCAGGAACAGGTCCGACCCTGAAAAGAAGCGTTATTCAGGAGAGGAAAACATAATGGATACCGATACCTGCATCGAAATAAGGGACAGACTGGCGGATTACCTTGAAAGAAGAGAAGGAGAAGAGCCATGACTTATTGCAAAGATATAATTTCGTTCCTGGAAAAAACAGCGCCCCCCGAACTGGCGGAGCAATGGGACAATATAGGTCTCCTGGTCGGCAGACCTGCGAATACTGTAAAAAAGATACTCGTATGCCTTGACGTCACGCATGCCGCAATTGACGAGGCTGTCAAAACAGGAGCGGACATGATTGTTACCCACCATCCGGTCATTTTCAAAGGGATAAAAAGGCTCAACGAAGATGAGAAGACGGCTGGTTTTATATATTCGCTGATCAGGAACAACATAAGCGTTTACTCCGCACACACCAACCTAGATTTTGCGGATCAGGGCGTCAATACCTGTCTGGCAGACATACTCGGACTGAGACAGACCGAAGTACTGGGAAGAGGACCGGGTAAGGCAGGGATTCTCGAAGAGAAATTAAGCCTTGAGGAATTCATCGCGAGAGTAAAAACAAGTCTTGAGGTTCCCTTTGTTCGTGTGGCAGGCAGAGCCGATTTGGGTATATTGAAAGCTGCAGTATTCAGCGGGAGCTTCGATGATGATCTTGAGGCCGTAGCAGCTTCAGGAGCGGACGTTTTGGTAACGGGCGACCTGAAATACCATACAGCATTGGATGCACGTGAAATGGGCATGTGCATCGTCGACGCAGGGCATTTCAATACGGAGAAGGTTGTGCTGCCACAGCTGGCCAAGGAATTGCAAAGAGGCTTCAGCGAGGTTGCAGTGACATGTTTCAGGGATGAGAAGGACCCATTAATAACCACTTGACTATTAGTACGGAATGGATTAATATATAAGTCCAGTGTTGAGTAAGCCAGATAATCGCAGGTACAGCGCCGAAAGGACGTATCTGAGGAAAGTCCGGGCTCCATAGGGCGAAGGCGCCGGGTAACTCCCGGTGAAGGCGACTTCAAGGAAAGTGCAACAGAGATATACCGCTTAAGCGTGTAATGCCGTTGGCATTACTGCCTGAGTAAGGGTGGAAAGGTGAGGTAAGAGCTCACCAGCGGCATGGCAACTTGCCGGTCTATGTAAACCCCGCCTGGAGCAACACCGCAGAGGGACATTTGGCGGCCCGCCAGTCCCGGGCAGGTGGCTTGAGCCATTCAGAAATGCTTGGCCTAGATAGATGATTATCAAATACAGAACCCGGCTTACAGACTTACTCATACAAAATGTGTAAAAAGCGTCCTGAATAGGACGCTTTTTGCTTTATACCGGTATCAGATGAACAGTTCGTAAACAGCTAAAATTATGATAATTAAACCTGAAATAACGGCAGTCCTTTTATTGACCACTCTTGCCAAATAACGCGAACCAATAAAATACCCGAGAGTTATCGTCAATAAACTGACGACGAAAGTAAACAAAGAAGTTACAACAATATTCAGACCTGCAATACTTGCACCGACCCCGATACCGATATTGTTGACAGTCAATGCCAGAGCGAGGATGATCGACTCTTTTGCATCAATGACTGAGGATTTGTCGATATCCACTTTTTCGGGATTTTCAAAAATACTGTCTGAATCGGAGCTTTTCAGCAGAGGTTGTATAATTGTCCACAGACCGATCAGTAATAGAATTATACTGCCAAGTGAGTTTACGAAATTTCCGGGAATTATCTTTAGAAGGATCTTACCCAATGCCATGGAAAGGACTGTTCCGATCAATGTGATCACTGCTATCAGCAGGTTTGCCAGCGGCCCTATTTTTACTTTTTTAATCCCATATGACAAGCCTACGATAATATTATCCATGTTTGCTGAAAGCACAAGTAAAAGAGAAGAGACTATATGCATCTGATAGCTCCTGCAAAGAATAAGTTTTTACATACTATTCATCAGACGGATATTGTGTTAAATGAATTTTTATCCGTACAAAAAGCTGCCAGCCTTAAAGGCTGACAGCTCATGTAATATATCTATTGGGAAGCGCTATACTACGAATTTTGAAATAGAGTGCTGCAGTTCGTCGGAGGAGGATTTAAGTTCGTCGGCAAACCTTGCCAGCTCTTCAATGCTTGACAACTGCTCCTGCGTGGAAGCTGTGACCTCCTCAGAGGCTGCGGCAGTTTCTTCCGATACCGCCGAAATATTCTGTATCGAATTGATGGCATCCGCTTTGTTTTCTTCCATTTCAGTTACTCCGGACATAATCTGCTCGACCTGGGTCGATAGGTGGTCCATGGATTCCATTATGCGTTTGAAAATTCCTGTTGCATTTGAAACAGCTTCATTTTGCGATCGTAAAATGGATTCTGTATCAGCGGCTTTATCCACGGTTTTCTTGGTTTGAAGCTGCGTGTCCTTAATGATTTTAGAAATTTTTCTGGCTGACTCCATGGATTGTTCGGCAAGCTTTCGCACTTCGTCCGCCACTACGGCAAAGCCCTTTCCGGATTCACCTGCCCTTGCGGCTTCTATTGCTGCATTCAGGGCCAGCAAGTTTGTCTGATCGGCAATCCCGCTTATAACGTTAACGATCTCACCTATGGACTTTGAATTCAAATCGAGTTCCTTTATGTCTACCATGATCTCATGCGATATTTCCGTCGTCCTGTCGGCTTTTATGCCAAGATCTTCGATTGAAGCCAACCCGTCCTTGGTGATCTCCACGGTGTCTATCGTCAGGCGGTCGATTGATTTAGCGTTATCAGTCACACGATTAATATGGTCTGCAAGGATGCTGATTTTTTCAACCCCGTGTTCGGCGTCCGAGGCTTGGGAAGAAGCTCCCTGAGAGATCTCCTGCACGGACTTGGCTATTTCATGCGATACAGCTGCGACCTGCTGCGAGGTCGAAGATACTATTGCTGAAGAATCGGTGACATTTTGCGATACCTCCGCCGTTTGCCTAATTAAGGCCCGCATATTTTCGATCATGGAATTGATACTTCGTGTCAATTTACCGAACTCGTCTTTTCTTTTCGTACTGAGTGAAGCCGTCAGATCGCCGGAGGCCGCCTTGTCTGAAGCTTTGATTATACTGTTTATCGTCCTGCTCATGCTATTGGCGATGAGCATGCCGGTGCCAAAAGCTATAATAACGGCAATGATTATCAGGATAAAGGTAAAACGTATAATAGCGTCCGCACCTGATGTCAATTCCTTTTGAGGGATCAATCCTATTAGTACGCAGCCGGTATCCGATATTTTGGAATAAGTCATCAAATATTTCGTGCCGTTATAACTTATATCATTTTCAGAACCCAGCGTTTTGTCATTAGACTCAATTTTTTTGAAGAAATCCTGTTTGGTGATGGAATCGCCGGTGGTTTCTTCCTTTCCATTTAATATTACCCTCCCGTCGGGAGTTGTTAAGTAAATCGATTGCCCTTCGGATAGTTTTATCTTTGATTGCAGATCTGTTACCGTCTTAGGTTCGATATCTATGACCAGCATGCCGATTATTTTATTTGTCCTGATACTCTTTATTAGCCTGATATATGAAAGAAAATATTCACTGGTTATTGTTTTATTCAGATTGTCGATTTCCGGATGTTTGCCGAACCAGCCTGATAAGCTGCCTGAAGCTTCAAGCGTTTTATAGACGGAAAGCTGGTCCAGGCTCGTACCTGACATGGTCAAAACGGTAGAGACGCCGTTTATTGTACTTTTAGCAGGGATGATCGATATATTGCTTATTTGAGGACTAAAGGTTTGAATGTTCGAAATTCTCTTTTTAACTTTCGAATTTAACTGGACCAAATCAAATAACGATTTGTCCGAACTGCTGGAGAGATAATCCTGTACATCGTAATCGGAAAAAATCTCTCCGGCATAGTTCTCGACTGTCCGCGTGACAACGTCCAGATATTGGCCGCTGCTGCCTATAGTGTTCAATGACGCCGTTTGGGCATTTGAAGTGGCGCTTCCCGACGTATTGATGAAGGATGCCGTTCCCTGCAATATGATGAGAATCACAGGTATTAAAAATGCTGCAACAAGTTTGATACGAATGCTTTTGGAATCCGTTAAGATACTTAAAATTTTCTTGATCGGACCTAAAAATTTTGCTGTTTTACCTGGAATAGATTTTAACATTTTAATGAGTACCTGCCTTCTTAATAAATTGTATTATTTTGTATTTGACATAACTCAACAAAATTCCTTCGAGATTAGTGTAAAACTTTAGAAATATTTCAATAATATAAATATCAGTTTAATTTAATTGTATCAGGATAGTAGCATTTCATAATTATACATACAAATAAAACGTTTGAATAATGAATATAATTAATTGAAAGCTAAAAGCAAACAATTACCAAATAAAGCAAAAAAAGAGGTCGTGGTTCTGTGGAGGAGATATCCCAATTTCATACGGTTCGAGGTTATCAACTGCTTGAGCAGAATAAGAAGCTTCTCACCTCCGCAATGGAAGACTATCTCGAAATGATTTACAGGAATAGCCTTAAAGAGGGCTATATGCGGATCAACACACTTTCCGAACTGCTTAACGTAGCGGCGCCGTCGGCTACTAAAATGGTGCAGAAACTCAGCAGGCTGGGGTTACTGGATTATAAGAAATACGGGATCATTTTTTTGACGGAAAACGGCAGAGAAATAGGCGAATTCCTGCTCTACCGCCACAATATCATCGAGAGCTTCCTTAAAAATCTGGGGGTCGTAGACAATATCCTGGTCGAGACTGAGCTGATCGAACATAACATCTCTGATACTACGCTTAAGAGAATGAGTATCTTCAATTCCTTCGTAAAAAGAAATCCTGACATTATTAATAAATTCAGCCTTTTCTCCGAACAATCCATGGAATGACCGATATTTTTATTATCCAGTCATTTCTGAATATGTTGCATTATGTAACATATCATTTCTCCTTTTCATATTGTAGTTTAGGTAAACAAAATTAGACTTGACTAAAATAACTGCATTATTATATCCGGATCATCGAACCGGAATATTGAGAGGTGCTTTGAGTGATTGAGCAGAACTATGCCCGTGTTATAGGTTCCGTACCGGAGCCGTTCAACATAAAAAATATAAGAATAGAAAAAAGCAGGAGTAAATTCAGCAGGGCCAGAACTATATTGAAATTCATCGGTCCTGCTTTTGTTGTCAGCGTAGCATATATTGATCCGGGAAATTTTGCGACCAATATTAGCGGCGGCTCGATATTCAACTACAGCCTTGTCTGGGTGATCCTGTGGAGCAACCTGATGGCGATATTCCTTCAATCGCTGTCTGCCAAGCTGGGAATAGCCACAGGCTGCAATCTGCCGCAAATGTGCGGCAAGGTGTTTTCGAGGACGACTAACTGGATATTCTGGATAGTAGCAGAGCTCGCTGCCATGGCGACAGATCTGGCTGAATTTCTGGGGGGCACTCTGGGATTCTATCTGCTCTTTCATATCCCGATGCTTTATGCAGGTATCATTACTGCCGTTATTACGTTTTTTATAGTTTATATCAGTAAATACGGACAGAGAACGGTAGAGATAATAATTACCATGCTTGTCGCGGTCATCAGTATTTCATATGCGGTAGAACTGTTCCTTGCGAAACCGGATTGGGGTGCGGCTGGACTGCATGCGCTCATTCCGTCGCTACCGGACGGCCGGGCGGTAATGATTGCAGTGGGCATGCTCGGAGCAACCGTAATGCCGCATGTTATATATTTGCATTCTCAGCTGGTGCAGCACAGGAATAAGGATCTGACCGAGGCGGATAAAAAGAGGCATCTCAGACTCGAAAAGCTGGATATAGCAATTGCCATGAATATAGCATTCATCGTGAATGCGGCGATGTTGATAGTTTCCGCTGCTGTTTTTTACAGGAACGGTATGGCTGTAGATTCGATTGAACAGGCGCACAGATCGCTGTCGCCTTTATTGGGCGAGGCGTCTAGTGTGGCCTTCGGGTTCGCCCTGATCGCATCGGGGCTTTCTTCCTCTGCAGTCGGCACAATGGCAGGACAGACGATCATGCAAGGTTTTGTGGGGCTAAATATCAACGACAATATAACCAGGCTCGTTACGATGCTGCCCGGCATGATGATAATAATCATGGGGCTCAATCCGTTGCAGGCTCTTGTCATAAGCCAGGTCACTCTAAGCTTCGTACTTCCGGTCGCGATCATTCCCATGCTTTTGATAACAAGGCGCAGAGACCTTATGGGGTCATTGGTAAACAAGGCTGCAACAAATATGATCGGCTGGATTATAACTGGCGTCATAATATCTGCGAATGCGGTACTTTTGTTCATGACATTTACAGGGCAGGTATAATAGCCTTAATAGATCCATTGTGTGAGGCTATTATACGCCTCCGGCGGAATTTATGCACCGCCGATTATTTGCCCTTGAATATTTGGATGGCAAAACGGCGATGCGCAATTATACCATGATAAATCATGGTATAATACTACAGCCGAACATAAATAATATAAGATGATGTGCCACTAAAATATGAGGTGCTTATGCCAAAAGAAGAAAGCAAAGTAACGTTCGAGCGTGCAGAGGCGCTGGAGCCGCAGATTGCCGGGGCTGAAAAGGGAAAAGAAAATATCGAAGAGATAAAGGAACTGGGAAAAGCGGTTGTTTCAAATCCCAGGGGCAATATCCATTGTCTCACCATTATCGGCCAGATCGAAGGACATATAATACTGCCTCCGCAGAACAAGACTACAAAATATGAACATGTTATACCGCAACTCGTTGCAATAGAAGAAAATGCGGAGATCGAAGGCCTTCTGCTCGTTCTTAATACGGTGGGAGGGGATGTTGAGGCTGGACTTGCAATAGCGGAGATGATAGCCAGTATGGACAAGCCCACCGTTTCGCTGGTATTGGGGGGCGGCCACAGCATAGGCGTTCCGATGGCTGTCTCAACAAACTTCTCATTTATAGCTCCTTCGGCAACGATGACGATACACCCGATACGGCTCAACGGTATGGTTATCGGTGTTCCCCAGACTTATGAGTATTTCGACAAAATGCAGGAGAGAGTTGTGCAGTTTGTCAGCAAGAATTCGTCTATTTCGAAGGAAGACTTCAGAGCGCTGATGCTTAAAACCGGAGAAATCGCAAATGACGTCGGTACAGTACTGTTCGGCGAGGAAGCGGTTAAGAGCAGGCTCATAGATGCCGTAGGAGGTCTTTCCGACGCAATGAACAGGTTGTATGACCTGATTGCACAAAGACGACAGAAAGCGGGACAGAATAATATTCCGACCGGTGGTGAGCTGCAGTGATATTGTATTCGATCATACCACCGGAGATAGTGTTCCAGGGCTTCCAGGAAAATGCGACAACAGAGAAACAAAGTCCGGGTATCTTTGAAGCAAATTACAGGGGAGAGAAGGTACTGGTATCAAAAAACGCATATAACCGCTTTGAGATAGTCAGATTGCTAAGTACCTGTCCGCAATCGTTCCTGAATGAAGATTTTCAACCGGGCCATACAGTTGACGAATGGGAATTAGAAATGAAACGGTGAATATCGGCAATATAAGTATAAAAAATCGCAGACGCATCGAGCGCCTGCGATTTTTGAACAAGACTTCGCTATGTTCCATGAATAAGGGCTGTCCATCGGACAGCCCTGCTTGTTGTTAACCAATGATCAAAGCTTGAATTTGGAAATCGATTTCTGCAGCTCTTCGGATGCTGATTTGAGTTCATCAGCAAACCTTGAGAGTTCTTCGATGCTTGAAAGCTGTTCTTCCGTCGATGCTGTAACTTCTTCGGAGGAAGCGGCTGTTTCCTGCGATACAGCCGATATATTCTGTATTGAATTGATCGCTTGGGTTTTATTTTCCTCCATCTCCGTAACTCTCGATATAATCTGTTCGACCTGTTCGGACAGCTTTTCCATTGAAGCCTTAATACCTTTGAATACGCTGGTAGTATTGAGGACCGCTTCGTTTTGGGAAGACAGGATCGACTCTGTCATCGATGCCTTTTCAACAGTTATCGCCATCTGGTCCTGCGTAGTTTTTATTATATTAGCTATTTCATGTGCCGAATCAATTGATTTCTCAGCAAGTTTCCTTACTTCATCGGCAACCACGGCAAAACCTTTCCCGGCGTCGCCCGCCCTTGCGGCCTCGATTGCTGCGTTGAGGGCAAGCAGGTTGGTCTGGTCTGCTATGCTGCTTATGACTTTGACTATCTTTCCTATAGACTTGGATTGTACATCAAGTTCCTTGATATCACCGACTATTTCCCTGGAAATGGAAGCTGTTCTGCTGGCCTTCACATCGAGGTCTTCGACTGAAGTTATTCCGCTCTGCGTCATATTCATGGTGTCATGGGTCAGGAGGTCAATCGATTTGACGTTCTCCGTTACATAATTGATATTTTCAGCCAGGATACTGATCTTCTCAACCCCCTGCTCGGCATCGGAAGCCTGGGCAGATGCGCCCTGGGAGATATCCTGTATTGCGCGCGAGATCTCCTGCGAGACGGCCGATACCTGGTTTGAAGTAGTAGACACGGTATCTGCGGAATTGGTTACCTTTTCTGATACGTTTATAGTCTGTTCTATCAATCTGCGCATATTTTGTATCATTGAATTAATACCGCGCGTCAGTATACCCAATTCGTCCTTTCTGCGGGACTCCAGAGTAACTGTCAGATCGCCGGATGCGGCTTTGCCTGAAGCCTTTATTATCCTGTTGATGGTCCTGCTCATGCTGTTAGCCATTAAATAGCCGATAAGGAAAGCTATTACGACGGCCAGTACTATCATGATGACCGTTGTGAGGACTATTCCGTTTGCAGCCGCGGTCAGTTCACTCTGGGGCAGCATGCCTATCAGTGTATAACCGCTGGTCCCTACCTTGTAATATGTCGTAAGGTAAGCAGTCCCGTTATATTTGACATTATCCATTGAACCTTTGGGTTCAGTATTATTTAAAATGTCAGTATAGAATTTTTGCTTTGTGATATCCGAGTTTTCAACGGTCTGGCCGTTCGTTATGACTCTGCCGTCGGGACCGACAAAATGGATCAGCTGCTTTTTACCGTCACTGCCTAATTTTATACTTTCCATAAGGCTGGAAACCATATCGGGTTTGACATCTATCACGATCAATCCGACTGTATTCATCGTATTGATATCTTTTACCAGTTTTATCTCTGACAGCGAATAATCAGTAGAGACGGCGTTGTTGAGTTTGTCTATATCCTTATGGTATCCGAACCATGAGGTGCCTGAGGCGTTTTCACTCAGTGTGGTCATGAATGGCGCATCTTTTACATCATTTAGGATGATATTCGTCGAAATCGATCCTGAACCATCATTGCCTGAAATCAGCATTATACCTTTTATATCCGGGTTGAAACTGGAATTGGACTGAAATTTGCTGCTGACTCTTTTGACAAGCGCGAACTTATCAACAATCTCATCGTCCGTATACTCCTTTGCAAGGTAATCCTGGATATCGGGGTCTGCAAACAACCTGCCCGCGATGTCGTCGATGGATCTGAAAACAACGTCGAGATACTTGCCGCTCGTTTCCATAGCTGTGATGGAAGACTGTTTAGCAATTCCTTTGGTGGTTGAGTACGTATTGCTGAAAGATATCAGACCTTGTGCAACTATTAGAACGATCGGCACAAGAAACGATAAAATAAGTTTGACCCTGATACTTTTCATAGATGAGAATACAGATACGACCGGTTTCGAAAATTTTACCACTTTTGCTGCTGTGGTTTTGATATAGCTCATGATCACTTTTAATAATCTCATATCGGACCCTCTCTCATGATTCTGATAGTGTTTATTAAATAATTAGACAAATTATCCTAAAATCCTTCTTTATATATTGATAATTCACAAAAAAATACCATATGCCCGGCTGACATTTATGCAATTCGTCCGATAACGCCGCGTGCCTGCATTCTATAACCCCACGTGCCAAAAAACTATAGTAGGCAATGAGAAATTATGGTATAGTAGTATTGAACCGGGGGTGTAATTTTGAGAGGGAAAAAAGTACAAAAGAAAAATTATAAAGTAAAGAAAAAGCAGCAGAACAATTATGTAAATGAAATACAGGGGATTCTGGTATTGGCCTTGGGCGTGCTGGTTATGCTCAGCTTTTATATAAAGGGTTCGATAGGACTTTTCGGTACTTTTATAAGAGAGTCCTCACTCGGTTTGATAGGCCTGCCTGCATTTCTCGTTCCGCCGGTGATCATACTTTATGCGGCGATCCTGATTTTTGCCCATGACAAACTGGATCTAAAGGGTAAACCCGTTTATATATTGTTCCTGTTCCTGCTTACCGCTGCAATGATACAGACCGGTTATTACAGGCCGGAGGACTATAATGGTCTGACGCCCATAAAGGCTCTGGGACTGTTTTACAACAACGGGCTTGCATTGAAGGGCGGGGGCATACTGGGAGGACTGATAAGCCTGCCCTTCCTTTTGACGTTCCGCGTTTTGGGAACGATCATTATTATTACGGCATTATCACTGGTTGACGTAATACTTCTGACAAATTCGTCCATATCGGGATTCTTGAAAAATATCCGCAGCCTTTTCGCAGGAAAAGGAGGCGTCAAGGTCACAGCTGCAAAGAAGGCTGTGAAGGAAGAATCATATGACGATGACGACATGCAGCCCTCGATAGTGCAGGACGGAAACGGGATGTCACTGCGCTTTGATAAAAAGCAAAAGGTTATTGATTTTAAAATTGAAAAGACCTCACGGGAGCTTAAAGAAAAATCCGGGAAAAAGAAATCGAACGAGGATATTGAAGAGGCAGGGTTTGAATCAGCTGCTGCTACGGCTGAAGCTGACGAACCATTTAGCCTTGTCATTGATGATCTGAAAAAGGGCAGGTCCAGGATACGTCCGGGAAAACAGGCGTCGCTTCCTGAGGTATATGATTACAAAGACAGTGCCGGCGAAGGCAGAGGCGCATCGGGAAAAGCAGCGGGGGAAAGCGGCACAGGTCTGACCGAAATAGTGTTAAAAGGGGCTGTACCAGCAAAAAGCCCGCTGATGAAATATGTATATCCGCCCTATGAGCTTCTGGTCGAAGATGAGGATCAGGGTGGCAGCTCGAAGAATTACCGCAATCAGGTGCTTGAAGGCGCAAAGAAGCTTGAGGAGACTTTAAACAGCTTTGGTGTGTCCGCAAAGGTGATAAATGTCACCAGAGGTCCGTCGGTCACCAGATACGAGCTGCAGCCCAGCGCGGGAGTCAAGGTGAGCAGGATAGTCAATCTGTCCGACGATATCGCGCTTAACCTTGCGGCGCCCGGGATCAGGCTTGAAGCGCCGATACCCGGAAAAGCCGCGATCGGCATCGAAGTTCCGAACAAAGAAATAAACATGGTGCGCATCAGGGACGTCATAGAATCGCAGGAATTCGCACAGCATCAGTCAAAACTGGCATTTGCCGTAGGAAAAGACGTCTCGGGCGAAATAATCGTAATAGATATCGCAAAGATGCCGCATCTTCTGATCGCAGGTGCTACCGGTTCTGGCAAGAGCGTCTGTATCAACAGCCTGATCGTAAGTCTTCTGTATAAGGCAACCCCTGAGGAAGTAAAACTTCTCATGATAGATCCGAAGGTTGTGGAGCTGGGTATTTACAATGGTATACCGCACCTGCTGATACCGGTCGTTACGGAGCCTAAAAAGGCTGCCGGAGCCCTTAACTGGGCGGTGCAGGAAATGGTCAACCGGTATAAGCTCTTTGCCGACAAGGCAGTGAGAGATATCAAAGGCTATAACGAGCTTATGGCCAGGACGGGCGAACAGCCTATGATGCCTCAGATCGTAATAATAATAGATGAATTGGCGGATCTGATGATGGTCGCGCCAAATGATGTGGAAGATGCAATTTGCAGGCTTGCACAGATGGCAAGGGCAGCGGGGATGCATCTTGTGATAGCGACACAGAGGCCTTCGGTAGACGTTATCACCGGTGTTATAAAAGCAAATATACCCTCAAGGATATCCTTTGCAGTATCCTCGCAGATAGATTCACGTACGATCCTCGATATGGCGGGAGCCGAGAAGCTGCTCGGAAGAGGCGACATGCTGCTGCATCCGGTTGGAAAAGCAAAGCCTGTCAGAGTTCAGGGCGCCAACATAACGGATTCTGAAGTTGAAAAAGTCGTCGATTATGTCAAATCCCAAGGCAACGCTTCCTACGACGAAGACATAATCGAAGGCATTAACAGCGAAGACAGTTCGGTCAGCAACGACAGCGGCGATAACGATGAATTGCTGCCAAGGGCGATAGAACTTGTCGTAGAAGCCGGACAGGCGTCAGTATCGCTGATACAGCGAAAGTTCAAGGTCGGTTACGCCAGAGCTGCCAGAATAGTTGATCAAATGGAGGCGCGTGGGATCGTAGGCGGTTTCGAAGGCAGCAAACCCAGACAGATACTGATATCCAGACAGCAATGGCAGGAAATGCAGATGAACGATAAGGGAGATTGATATTTGACGGGAGGTAATAGAAGTGACCGTTGTCAATGGCTTTATCATCATTTTAATGCTGGTGATGCTCCTTTATTCATTTTACAGGATGATCAAAAAAAGAAGCCTGCTCATGCTGATCCCCGTATGTATCCAGATATTCCCCGTACCACTCGCGATCCTCAGCTTTATAAATGATGTTGAAGCAGAGCCTTATGTGGAGGCGGCTTATATAATTTTCGGGGTACTTCTTCCCGCTTTTTTTATAATTTACGATTACAGGAAAATGACGGGCAGGATAAAAACTGCAGGTACTTTCGAAGGCCTTGTTGAGAGGGCGCCTTCAGTGGAGTCCGTCTCTTCACTCCCGTCGGAAGGTATAAATCCGCCTGCCGACGATATACAACTCTCAGATGTCATGAAGGACCTCAAAAAACTACCGGAAGAACTGCAGAAGAATTTCAGGAAATGCATCAGCCATGCAAATGCCCTCAGGGCAGACAAAGACCCTGAGAGCGCTTACTATATCTACGACACCCTTTCAAAAGCTGCAAACACTTCCTACATGCTGTATTACAATCTGGCAGGTATATGTTACGGCCTCGGTAGATACGACGAGGCTCTTGAGGCATACAGAAAGGCTCAGGAATTAGCCGGAGCCGATGAGCCAGACCGAAGCGATATCTATTACAATATGGGCAACGCTTATTATATGCTGGGCAAGTATGAAAATGCGGTAAAAAGCTATGAGAGGTCGATAGATGCGGGTTCCGGCAGCAATAACGTCATGGAAAACCTTGCATTTGCGTATATCAGGACAGGCGATTCAGAAAAAGGCATTGAAACGCTTAAAAAGATCGCATCAGCGGAAAATGACTACCGGGCCGCTTTTATACTGGGCAAACTGCTTAACGAGGCAGGCAAGCCTGACGAAGCCGAAAAAGCGCTAAGGGACGCAGTAAAGTTCAGGTCTGACAGTGCAGAGGCACGGGACGAGCTCGGCAGAGTCTTGATAAGGCAGAAAAGGTATGAGGACGCGCTGCAGGTTTTTGAAGAAATCATTCGGATAGACCCCGAACATTTTCAGGCATGGAGCAGCAAGGCCAGCGTATGCGGGAAGCTGAAACGCTGGAAGGAAGCTGTTGCTGCATACAAGGAAGCTGTCAGGATCAGGCCGGACAGCTTCCAGTGCTATTATAACCTTGCGATGGCGCTGGAGGAATCGGGAAGTCATGATGCAGCAATAGATGCTTACAAAATTGCTATCAGTATAAATCCTGACTTTACGGACGCTTATAATAATCTGGGCATCGCAATGTCTTCGCTCGGAAGGCGGGATGAGGCGCTTGAAGCCTATTCGGAAGCGATACGCCGTAAACCGGAAGAATCCAGCCTGTACTTCAATATGGGTATGTGTTACTTCGAAGACGAAAGATATACGCAGGCTGCTGCAGCATACAGAAATGCGCTGGACATAAAGCCGGACGAACTCGAGATATATTATTATCTGGGCGCTGCATTGACGGAACTCAGAAATTACAACGACGCGATAGAAGCATACAGGTCCGCGCTCGGGATAAAGCCCTCGGACGGCGAGCTATACTATCATCTGGCTGCGATATATGCAATGCTTGGGAGATACGAGATTGCAGGCGAAAACCTCAGGCAGGCGGTCAGTCTCAATGAAAGCGTTCGTGAGGATATCAAGGAGAATCATGCGTTTGACGGCATGCGCGGCAGGGATGAATTCAAGAAGTTGATCGGTTAGAGTTAAGGTGAATCCGGCATCCGGCTTAGTTAAATAATAAGAATGATGTTTAAACCCGATATTTTTGTGCTACAATTATTTGAACGGAAACAGATGTTTAGTGGGAGAGAGCAATGACATTTTTACCTGTCACAAGGAGAGACATGGAGGAAAGAGGCTGGGACAGCCTCGACTTTTTATATATCAGCGGGGATGCTTATGTGGATCATCCCAGCTTTGGTCATGCGATCCTGACGCGCCTTCTCGAAAGCGAAGGTTATCGTGTGGGTATCATTGCACAGCCGGACTGGCATAGTGTTGATGACTTCATGAGGTTAGGACGTCCTGAATTGGCAGTACTCGTCTCATCCGGTGTTATTGATTCCATGGTCAACCATTATACGGCAAGTAAAAAGCCAAGAAGTGAAGACAGTTACTCTCCCGGCGGCAGGACAGGTTTTCGGCCGGACAGGGCGGATATCGTCTATGTCAACAGGGTCCAGGAAGCGTTCAAGGGAGTCCCTGTAATCATCGGAGGTATAGAAGCGAGCCTGAGGAGGTTTGCCCATTATGATTACTGGGATAACAGGGTAAGGCGTTCGATACTGGTCGACAGCAAGGCGGACCTGCTCGTATACGGTATGGGTGAAAGACCCCTGCTGGAAATTGCGAAGCTGTTGGCTAAAGGCGCACCGATAAACAAACTTAGAAATATCAGAGGTACGGCGTTTTTGGCTGCCGAATCGGAGCTCCCGAATTCGGAATATCTTACGGTTCCTTCCTTTGAGGCGGTTTCAGCAGATAGAAGGACGTATGCCGAAGCATTTATGATGCAATATAAGGAACAGGACGCCATTAATGGAAAACTTCTTGTCCAGCAGCACGGTGACAGGTTTGTTGTACAGAATCCTCCGGCATTACCGATGACAGAGAAAGAGCTCGACAGAGTATATTCTCTGCCGTATGAGAGAACGTACCACCCTATGTATGCCGAAGCCGGCGGAATTCCTGCTATTAAGGAGGTCGAGTACAGCATAACGAGCCATCGCGGCTGTTATGGCGGCTGCTCCTTCTGCGCGTTGAATTTTCATCAGGGCAGGGTAATACAGAAACGCAGCCAGTC
>Ga0207800_1000253_pt1 | contig 16921 bp, 18 predicted proteins | sample LuqExpMetageno11_FD_187769 | JGI IMG/M metagenome (GOLD analysis project Ga0207800, IMG submission 187769) | Tropical forest soil microbial communities from Luquillo Experimental Forest, Puerto Rico - Sample 11 (SPAdes) | ecosystem: Environmental > Terrestrial > Soil > Tropical forest ... | reverse complement strand
GCGAACAATTGGCCGGAATAATACATTTGAAGGATAATGAGAGGGAGGAGATCAACCGGTGCCTTGAGCGCTTCAGGATGGCCATTACGCCTTATTACGCATCGCTGATAGATCCGGACGATCCCGAAAGTCCCATCAGGAAACAGTCGGTACCGACAATAGATGAACTGCAGGTCGACGACTGCGACATGGTCGACCCTTTGAGCGAGGAGAAGTTTTCACCTGTAGAAGGGATAGTACACCGTTATCCTGACAGAGTGCTTTTCCTGCTGACTCACAAATGCTCGATGTATTGCAGGCACTGCACGAGAAGAAGGGTAGTGGGCTGCGAGGATTATTCCATAACAAAGGATAAGCTGGATAAAGCTATCAAATATATAGAAAATACTCCCGACGTAAGAGATGTGCTTTTATCGGGCGGCGATCCCTTCATTTTGTCGGATAAAAAGCTTGAGGAAATCATCCAGCGGCTGCGCAGAATACCGCACGTCGAGATTATCCGTATCGGTACACGTACTCCTGTTGTTTTACCGATGCGTATAACTGACGGACTTCTCAGTATGCTAAAAAAATATCAGCCTATATGGATCAACACACATTTCAACCATCCTGCCGAAATAACGCCCGAATCTGCGGCGGCCTGCGAACGTATTGCGGATGCCGGCATTCCGCTTGGCAATCAAAGCGTCCTGCTGCGCGGAGTAAATGATAATGCCGATATACTGAAAGAACTATTCAAAAAACTGGTCAAAATAAGGGTAAGACCCTATTATCTTTACCAGTGTGACGTAGCGCAGGGACTTGGACATTTCAGGACTCCTGTCACTCAGGGGATCGAAATCATGAAGAATATAAGAGGTTATATTTCGGGTTATGCCGTACCGACCTTCGTGATCGACGCACCCGGTGGGGGAGGGAAGACGCCGATCAATCCGGAATATCTGGTAAGTCTCGATGACAAGCAGGCAGTACTGAGAAACTACCTTGGCGATATTTATACTTATCCGAATCCTATGCGTTGAAATCAAAAAATATTTTACACCAAAAAACAAATATGGCTGGATATCGTAATATAGATTGAAGAAATATAATTTTTGGGGGTAAGACATGAGGTTTTTAGGAAATATATTGTGGCTGATACTGGGCGGAATAGTATTATCGGTACTTTGGATGGTTTCCGGTTTAGTGCTTTGTGTTTCGATAATCGGCATACCGTTCGGAATACAATGCTTTAAAATAGCCGGATTCGTATTGTGGCCGTTCGGAAGGGAAATCGACCCCGGTTATTTCGGCTTTGGCGGTCTTATCATGAATATTATATGGCTTATCCTTTTTGGTTGGGAATTTGCAATATCACACCTGGTTTTCGGTTTACTGCTGTGCGTGACAATTATCGGTATACCATTCGGGCTGCAGCATTTCAAGCTCGCCAAGCTGGGGCTGATACCTTTTGGAGCAAGAATACACCCGGTCTGAGCCCGAGCCCGATGTGCTATACTACTGTCACACCTGAATTTTGCCGATTATGAAGTATGATAGATCAAAATTAAGTTAACAATGCAAATGAGGATACTATGGAAAAAGTAAAAACCAATGCAATGCGTACGCTTGACAAAGCAGGATTAAAATACGATACACATGCCTATGACGTCGTTGACGGCCAGATCGACGGTGTCTCAGTGGCCGGGAAGATGGGCCAGCCTGTAGAAAAGGTATATAAAACGCTTGTGACACAAGGGCACAGTAGAAATTATTTTGTGTTTGTAATATCTGTCGCTTGCGAACTCGATCTGAAGGCCGCAGCCAGGTCAGTGGGCGAGAAATCAATTGAAATGATCAAGGTTGCAGATATAAACAAGGTAACAGGTTATATCCGCGGCGGCTGCTCACCGATAGGAATGAAAAAGGATTATGTCACCGTACTGGACAGCTCCTGTGAGCAACTGGACACTATGATCTTCAGCGCAGGCAAGATCGGGCATCAGATAGAAATATCTCCGTCTGATCTGATAAGCTTGATAAAATGTAAAGTCGACAGTATATCGTTATAATATAAGAATTTCATTTTGTATACATAATATAATTATATGTAACTGTTTTGTTGATTAGGCATATTATAAATCAGGAGAATTGATAAGGAGGCTTCACATATGCCTGATTTTCCTGATAGTAATAAAGCAAAACCCATGGTTTCGCCTGCAGCAATGTCCAATTATCCTTGCGGCATTCCAATGCCGGCATCCGCGATGCCAGCATCATTCGGTGATCCGCCAATGATGCCATTTGGGGGGTTCGATGGAGGTTTTGATGGTATGATGCCTTTTGGTGATTTTGGTGATTTCGGAGATGCTGATCCATTTGGACGTCGCCATGTCTTCCATCACCATATTCATGTTCATCATCACTTTCACCATTTTCCAATGGGCGGTCGGCCGTTTGGCTTCTAAGCCAACATATATGGCTTTGTCTAAGCAAAGCCATATACTACATAAACATTTCGAAGTTTTATAATGAGTGTTTCAATACACTCATTTTTTATAATTTATACATCATTGCCGAGGAGAGGAGCAATTATTATCAATATTTTTTGAAATTAAGGAACTAGGCATAAGTATTGAAAAAATTATTGATTACGCGAAATAATAATTTCGCGTAATGTGAGGGAGCAAAATTTACTTATCTGCGTTAATTTATTGTCTGATTACACATTTATATGAATACCAAAGTAATCAATAATTATGGATATGAAAATGACTATGCTCGTTTCCATCATGTCTATGATAATATTCGTCAACAAGATTTACTTTCTTCAGCAGATCAACTTCCTGCAGAAGATTTTCCGATGGCATGTCTGCAGCTATTTCATGATTTTCATTGAACAGTATTGCTCTGCTTGAAATTTCATTGACCAGTTCCAGATTATGCGTCGACGTAATTAAGGTTTTCCCGGACTTGTTCAGTTTGCCAAGGAACTCTACGAGCCATCTTTGCGTTCTTGGATCCAGGCCGTTCATTGGCTCGTCAAGAACAAGTACTTCAGGATTCATTGACAAAACGCAGGCAATGGCCACTTTTCGCTTTTCACCACCGCTTAAATGATAAGGCTGTCTATGCTTCAAATCCTGAATATTCAGCAAATCAAGGCAATCATTGACTCTTTTCTCTATAGTGCCTTCATCCAGCTCCATCTGCCTGGGTCCGAACGCAATCTCATCAAATACATCGGCGCAGAATAGCTGAGTGTCAGAATTTTGAAATATGAACCCGATTTTTTGATGAAAATTCTTCGTGAACTTGACATTCTGGAGCTTCTTGCGTGTTATCTCTTCATTGTTAAATTTATAACTGCCGCTGTCCGGAAATACAATACCATTGATCAGCTTCAGCAGCGTTGATTTGCCACACCCGTTAGGCCCTATCAAAGCAACGGTTTCACCTTTTGAAATATGCAGTGTTATATTCCTTAATGCGTTGGCGCCTTCATAGGAAAATGATACGTTCGTAATATCGATCATAGTTTCAAGCCTTTCTTAGATAGAAAAATGCAAAAATGATCAAGCCGTTCACTATTACATAGAAAAAGTCATAAAAAGTGAAGCTTAACTTTTTGTAAATCCTATATTCCCCCGAAAATCCTCTGCATTCCATTGCAGCATACATGTCCTCAGCCATTTCCTTCGACTTTATAAACATAGTTCCCGCAACACCTGAAAGCGAGGAATATTTTTTATTATTTATCCCAACCGACCTTAGCTTAAGTGAATAAAGCAAATTAAGCGAAAATTCTCCAAGCAGCATGATATATTTTATTGTTATGTCCAGAACGAGAATAAAAATGTCCGGTATAAGGAATGTCCTTAATGCGCCTGTTATTGCATTCCATTGCGTGGTGTGTGACATTATGTTAACTGCCAGCACCGTAGCAAAGACCTTAGGCGTTATCATTATTACGCTGTAATAATAGCCAAGAAAAACAGATGGTAAAAGAATAACAAACGTAAAGAGAGCAACAATAAAACTAACTTTGAGAATCTTAAGAATTTCATTCGCCTTCATCATACTTAACGCCAGCAGAAGGTATACATTTACGATAATCACAAAAGTAAAGCTTCTTGAAATCGACAGGAGTACTATCATAACGAATGTAAACGCTACCTTCCAAATAGCGCTGACATGGAAGCTATCTTTCCTGTACCCGCTTTGAACCTTGATTCTCGAAAGAATTCCCAATATGGACAGGATACTTTTGTTGATAAAAGTATCCTTATCTGATTCAGGTATATAGTTTTCGTCTTTCAGCATCCATTCAGGCGTCACTGGCTTTATCCCCTCAATTTATTCATGTATGTCGCCGGATTTATCTTTTTTTAAACTGCCTATAATTTTAAATAGTATCAATAGGATAGCAACCCCGGCCACTGCAGACAAAACATACGCTGCTGTTTCGGGCAGACCGCTGACTGTATAATCGGGCATTATGGACTTAAAGTTAAACCCGTTTTTCATTCCTTCCGGAATAAAACCCAATGTATTGCCGCCGGATACAACATTCTTGATTTCTTCCCCTCCCCATTCTCCCCAGGCAGTTCCTGCCGCAAGAAGTCCGAGCGGAGTCAGGCAGATCAAAGCTACAATCAGACCGTAAACAGCCTTGATCTTTTGTTTGCTGCTCTGATAAATCGTACCGGGTGAAACTTTTTTTATAAACGCAATGACAGCAACGGTGAATATTACTTCCACAACGCCCGCAACCAGCAGATGGGGTATCGTCATTGCCGGTATGGATATCGATAATGGATAAGGGCAATAAAGCGGCTGTCCTGCAGCATTTTTAAAGAGCAGCGGCTGAATACCGAATTCAATAGCCGTACATAGAGCTGCAGCATTTATACCCAAATATGAACCCAGTATTATCCCTGCATACTCCCCTTTTTCAGTTTTGACCCTATCCTTGATGAACTTGTAGATGAAATATCCTAGAAAGGGCAGAACAAAGGCCATATTAAAGCAATTAGCGCCAAATGCAAGGATTCCGCCGTCTCCAAAAAGCAGCGCCTGGATCAGCAGTGCTACCGTAACGGAAATACACGCCGCATAAGGCCCAAGCAGGATGGCCAGCAATGTACCCCCGATCGCGTGACCTGTTGTTCCTCCAGGAAGGGGTATATTGAACATCATAAGTAAAAATGAGAAAGCGGCGCCTATACCAAGCATAGGCACTTTGACCCTGGACATTTCAGTTTTTACCTTTTTTACAGCAACAGTCCATACCGGAACCATTGCAGCCCCCATGACCGCACAGGTAGATGGACTTAAATAGTTGTCTGGTATATGCATTTTCCGATCGCCTTTACAGATTGTATCTTCTGATATTAATTATAGAATGTTTTGGTTACTGCACAAGCCCTTATGGGGGATAGAAAAAGCGCATTTGATAAATATCCCCAAATGCGCTTTTTAACTGAATATCAGCACCTAATTCAAGTATTTTTTACAAAACATATGCCCCGGATAGGGTTATTTGATGAATCGGTCAATAGCTTTATTCAGGTTTTCAATTGCAACCTTATCGCTTGATTCTACAGCATCTACGATACAATGCTCTATATGGTCCTTTAATATAACCTTACCTGCATTATTAAGAGCTGCTATGACGGCCGACAGTTGAATCAATACTTCACTGCAATCCTTTCCGTCTTCCAACATACGTTTTACTGATTCCAGATGCCCGCCTGCACGAGATAACCGGTTTATCACATCTTTTGTATATTCATGGCTGTGTTTATGTTCATGCCCTTCACTATGGCTTTGCGAATGCCTGGCAATATCAAGTTTTTCATGGTCATGGGTATGCGCTTTTTCTTTCATGATAACTAACCATCCTGTTGAGTATATTTATTTATTAATTATAGTTTATTAAATTCCGATTTAAAAGCATTTTATTGACTTTTCTCCGTGCGTTAAGGTGTGCTATTTATGTTTGCTTGCTGGACGTCCGGTATTCACCGGGAGTCACGCCTTCATATTTCTTGAAGAACCTGACATAGCTCAGGATATTGTTGTAACCCAAAGATGCCGATATTTCCCTGATCGTCATGTTGGTCGAACGTAAAAGCCGCTTGGATTCATTGATTCTGAGACTGTTGGCGTATTCAGCCATTTTATTCAAATAATCGATCTCCTGTCTGTAATTCCTATGAATATACTCCAATGCAGACTCAAAACTGTTTTTAGTCTGATCGCGCTTTCTGGCAAGGTAATCGACTATCCCCGAATAAATGCCGATAAGCCACACCTTTACATCTTCCATGGTTTCCTTGGTCGAGAGCTCGGTATAAATATTGTAGTCGTTTCCGAAAATCATACTGATGCTGCACTGCTCCTCCAGCAAATACTTGATCGTATTGCCGATCAGTTGGTTGAAAATATGGATCACGTTATCGTATTCCATGCCGTTGATGTCTTTTACATATTGGATAAGCTCAGCAATAACATCCTTGATCCTTTCTTTTGTACCGGCATTCAGAATATTGAATATGTATTTTTCCTGGACAAAAGGATAATAGTAGGTAACATTTTGTTTTTCCCTGTGGGAATTGATACTGCCATAACCATTGATCAGCTTGTAAAGAAGTGTGTACCTTGCAATCCACTATTACAGGCATTTCCGCAATTTTTTCAATATGACATTTACCGTTTCATTCGAAAAAGGTATAATTATAAGAGACAAACATTTTGTTGAGGTTTTGCATATGAAAAATATAAATGAATTCGAAATGCCTCCTGTATTGAAAGATTTCCTGAGCTATATGCAGACTATAAAAGGCAAGTCCTCAAATACCGTTCAGGTCTATTTCTACGACCTGCGTGTTTTTCTTCGATTCATGAAGCTCCAAAGGAATCTCGTCGATAAAAAAGCTAACTTCGACGAGATACAGATAGCCGATATGGACCTCTCATTAATTAAAACTATATCCCTGAGTGATCTTTATGCCTTTATGGCCTACGTCAGCAATAACCGCGACAATTCTTCGTATGCGCGCGCCAGAAAGGTAGCAAGCCTTAAATCGTTCTTTAAATACCTTACATTTAAAGCCAAGCTGCTCGACAGCAATCCTGCCGCCGAGCTTGAATCGCCAAAAATCCTGAAACGTCTGCCGAGATACCTGAATATTGAAGAAAGCAAACAGCTGCTGAATGCCGTCGACGGCCAGTTTACCGAGCGCGATTATGCGATCATCACCATTTTTCTCAACTGCGGCCTGCGTTTATCCGAACTTGTCGGAATCAATCTGAACAATATCAAAGGAACGACCTTGACTGTTATTGGTAAAGGCGACAAGGAACGCAGCATACCTCTGAATCAGGCCTGTATAAGCGCTTTAGATGCTTATATGAATGTACGGCCTGCAAATGCTGTAAAGGACAGGAACGCACTGTTTTTAAGCGAGCGCAGACAGAGAATCAGCAAAGAATCCGTGCAGAAGATCGTAAAAAAATACATCCGGGCGGCCGGGCTCGATCCGGAGCGCTATTCCACCCATAAGTTAAGACATACGGCAGCTACCTTGATGTATAAATACGGAAACGTCGATATACGTTCGCTCCAGGAACTCCTCGGACACGAAAGCATCTCAACCACGCAGATATACACGCATCTCGACAGTAAACAGCTGAGAAACGCCGTAGACAGCAATCCCCTTGCGAACTTCAGCAAGGATCCGAAAGCTGCCGATGATACTGATAATACTGATAATACTGATAATACCGGTGAAATCGGGTAACATAATCCAGAAATCCAATATTTACTTATATAAAAAAGTTATTTATAATGATATAGTTATCGATATTTGCTGACTGACGGCGTTTCAGTCTATATTTCAGGAACCGCAGCGCCTCTGTTGCAGTCAAATACCAAGCGTATTTTGATGAATGAGATTATGAGGTTATTATAAATGAACTCGAGAAAATTTTACTTTAACCTGACTATCGTCGTTTCGATAGTGTTGTTCATCTCCGGCATAGGCATTCTTTTTTACGTAAATAACTATTACAAGAGCAGCAGTGCTGTCACGGCATCCGATAAATCTGTGAGCAATATCCTCCAGCCGCTGGTCCAGAGCAAGGAACCTTTTAATGTATTGCTGATGGGCGGCGACAAGGTAAATAAAAATTCCGATACCATGATGCTGCTCAATTTCGATCCTGCTACGTGCAAGATCAATATAATGTCTATCCCGCGCGATACCAAAGTAAAAATCGAAGGCCAGTTCCGCAAGATCAATTTCGCTTTCCCGCACGGAGGTACGGAGTTGGCTGTGCAGACAGTTTCCGAACTGCTTGATGTAAACATAAAATATTACATCTTCGTCGATACGACAGCTTTCAGAGATATCGTCGATCTCCTGGGAGGCGTAAATATCTATGTGCCGGCTAACCTCAACTATGACGATCCCACCCAGAACCTTCATATACATCTGAAAAAGGGACAGCAGACTTTGAACGGTTCCGAGGCCGAACAGTACGTACGTTTCCGTAAACCTAACAAATGGACCAAGGATGTAAAAGAATATTATGACGGAAGCGACTTGAAGCGAACCGAGGCACAGCAGAATTTCATAAAGGAAATCATGAGGCAAAAGCTCAACATTCAATATCTGCCGAAGCTGACCAGTGTAATAAACACGGTCTTTGCAAATGTTGAGACAAACCTGACGCTAAATGAAGTGGTCAAAATGACAGGTTATATCGGGAAATTCAAAACAGAAAACCTAAATTTCATCGAGATGCCGGGAACCCCCTATGATGGCTCGCCCTGGTACTATCTGTGCGACATACCCGCTTCGAGAAAGATAATGGCGGAAAGCTTCATATGTACGGACAGCTTTGTAGAAATTGACCGGAACCTAACTAAAGCTTATGCCGACAGCAGGACACTGGCAGACAATCCCGGGAAAACAACACCGTCAAAGAGTACGACCAAGAATCCATCAAATTCCGATACGTCTATTACAGGCTCCGATAAGAATCCATAACCGGACTTGAAGGCTTGAATAATCAAAAAATTCATCAGAATCAAAAAAGGCTCCGCCATAAATTCAAACCTGGCAGAGCCTTTTAAAATTTTCCCCTGATTTACTGTTGATCAGAGCTTTACTTGATTCCGCAGAATACCTTGTAAGCGTTGTAGGTTACGTAAATATCCATCTTGCTGGTAATCTCAAAAGGTGAGTGCATCGACAATAAGGCAATTCCGCAGTCAAGTACGTCTATACCAAGATTAGCGGCATACTGCGCGATCGTTCCTCCTCCGCCTTCATCCACCTTGCCGAGCTCGCCCGTCTGCCAGACTATATTGTTGTCGTTGAACAGCTTGCGGACCTCGCCTACAAATTCTGCACTGGCGTCACTGGCATCATATTTGCCCCTTGAGCCGGTGTATTTCTGGAGTACTATGCCGCGTCCCAGATATGTCGCATTTTTCTTTTCAAAAACGCTGTCGAAGTTCGGATCTACGGCTGCATTAACATCAGCAGACAACATTTTTGAACCGGACAGGCAAGCGCGAAGCTTCAGGTCGGAATAATTGCCCTCTGTCAATTCGATCAGATTTGCCAGAAAGTCAGGCAGCAGATTTGATTGCGCGCCTGTATTGCCCATGCTCCCTATCTCTTCCTTGTCAGTCAGCAGGCATAACGAAGTTCGCTCCGGTGTGCCTAATTCCATCACAGCTTTCAGCGCCGGGTATGCGCAAACACGGTCGTCCTGGCCGTATCCGCCTACCATGCTCTTGTCGAAGCCGACGTCCTTGGCTTTATGTGCAGGTACTATCTCCAGCTCAGCCGATTGGAAATCCTCTTCGACGATACCATAGCGCTTGTTTAATATATTCAGGATGTTCAGCTTTACTTTATCCTTCAACTTTTCCTCATTGTTATATGGCATGGAGCCAAGCAGCAGATTCAGACCTTCTCCGGAAACCGCCTCGCTCATTTTCTTTTGCATCTGTTCCCTTGCCAGGTGTGGCAGCAGATCGGTTATCGTGAATACCGGATCGTCGTCGGACTCGCCTATCACGATATCAACGGCAGTCCCGTCGCCTTTTACGACCGTTCCGTGCAATGCCAGAGGCAGCGTGAGCCATTGGTATTTCTTAAGTCCGCCGTAATAGTGCGTTTTGAAATAAACAAGCTCTGTATCCTCGTAAATCGGGTTCTGCTTGAGATCTATGCGCGGAGAATCTATATGGGAGCCAAGAATGTTCGTGCCTTCCGTCATGGGACGATTACCGATCACTGCGAATACAGCGGATTTTTTACGGTTGATGTGATAAACCTTCATACCCGGTTTCAGCTGTGCGTTCTTCTTTAAAAGATCGTCAAGCTTCGTGAAACCTGCAGCAATAGCTGCCTTTTCAGCATTTGCGGTGAATTCCCTTTCGGTTTTCGAACTGTTCAGAAAATTCTTGTATTCCTCACAAAAATCAAAGCTCTTTTTGATCTCAGCTTCCGTTGCATTTTCCCAGACAGTCTTTTGTTTGAATGAGAGCTGTTCCTGCAACTTCTGGCCTTCTGTCTTTGTTTCACTCATTATGTAATCCTCCTGTATATAAATGTTAGTATGCTATAGCACCAATACTTGCTGATTTACCAGACCCTTTTATTATATACCGTAATTTTCATTTTATAAACCAATTTATTGAATACAGTTCTTTTGAATGGTAATATGTATTTGTTTGAGGAGGATGTTTATGTTCGATTGCCATATGCATTCAAAGTTTTCGACCGACAGTATAATGGACGCCGACGCTGCCTGTGATGCTGCCGTCGCGCTTGGTCTTGACGGGATTGCCTTTACCGACCATCTGGATTTTGATTATCCCGATGAAAGCTTCATTATTGATTTTGACGAATATTTTTCCCATATGACTGCCGTTCAGAAACGATTTCAGGATAAGCTGAAGGTACTGACGGCAGTCGAAGTCGGGATACAGCCGCATGTGCTTGCCGAGTCTCTGAATGTGGTCGAAAGCCATCCTTTTGATTATGTGCTTGCCTCTATCCATATCATAGACAGGCTTGACCCTTACAGAGGGGACTATTACAGCAATAAGACCAAGGCGGAGGCCTATGAGCGTTATCTGCAGGAGATACTGTTCATGATCAGGAATTTCGGGTCCTTCGATATGGTAGGACATTTTGAATATATAATACGCTATGCCGGTTATCCTGACAGGACGTTAAGATATGCCGAACACTCTGATACATTTGATGCAATAATGAAGGAACTGATCGGCAGCGAGCGCGGCTTCGAACTGAATACAGGCACTTACAGAAACGCGTCATCCGAAATCGAATACGATATCGAAGTGCTCAAACGTTACAGGAGCCTGGGAGGCGAAATGATATGCCTGAGTTCCGACGCCCACAGGACCGAGCATATAGCGCTGAGATTCGATCATTATGCACAAATGCTGCGCGAAGCCGGCTTCAGATATACTGTGCATTTTGAATCAAGGAAACCCGTTTTTGATAAGCTTTAAGCCTCTATAACCCCGCCGCCCACAACCGCGTTGCCGTCATAGAAAACAACCGACTGGCCCGGTGTGATCGCGCGCTGCGGTTCGTCGAACATGACTTTGACTCTGCCGTCCGGCAAGGGACTGATTTTTGCAGGCGCTTCTTTCGCCGAGTATCTTATTTTGGCAGTGACTTTCAGTTCACCTTTAAGCTCGGGTATGGAGATAAAATTAAGATCCGCCGCCGTAAGACTGCCTGAAAATACTTCTGTTTCATCACCGAGGACCACCGTATCGTCATCGGGGTTGATAGACACAACAAACATCGGCTTCCCGAAGGAAATTCCAAGGCCTTTTCTCTGGCCTACCGTATAATGGATTATGCCCTTGTGCATCCCCAGCTTTTTGCCGTTCCTGTCGACAAACCAGCCCGGCCTGATCTCAGCGTCAGTATTTTCGCTGATATAGCGCCCGTAATCGTTATCTTCAACGAAGCATATCTCCTGGCTGTCCGGCTTGTTTGCCACGGGTAGCTCCAATTCCCTTGCGATCTGCCTGACTTTATCCTTTTCGAAATCTCCTATCGGGAACAAAGTCCTCGACAGCTGATCCTGTGTCAACGTATAAAGGGCGTAGGTCTGGTCTTTAGCCGCCGTAACCGATTTTTCGAGCTGGAATCTTTGCGTATCGTCGTTATAGCCTATTCGGGCGTAATGGCCTGTGGCTACATAATCCATGCCCATTGAAACCGCCTTCTGGAGCATCGCTTCAAATTTTACAAAGCGGTTACAGGCTATACATGGATTCGGAGTCCTGCCCTTCAGGTATTCCTTATTGAAATAATCGATGACCTTATCCTGAAAAATATCCTTGAAATTCAGTACGTAATATTTGATGCCAAGCTTGTCTGCGACACGTCTTGCATCATTAACGGCAGAAAGCGAACAACAGCCGCCCTCGGTCTGTTTTCGCTCCTCCTCCATATCGGGCCATATCTGAAGAGTCACGCCTACTACTTCGAAACCCTTCTCCTTTAAGACTGCGGCAGCGACAGAACTGTCAACACCGCCGCTCATACCAAGCATTACGCTCTTATTTGGCATGCCTCACCTATTCCTCGTCATCATTTAAGCGGTGTATGTCTTCACATCTGTTGCAGCAGCCGTCGCATTCATTACCTTCTGCCAACAGCCCGTTCTTCTTTTTGTAATCGTCGATCGCTGCCCTTATCGCTTCCTCGGCAAGATTCGAACAGTGCATTTTTACGGGTGGCAGTCCGTCAAGCGCTTCTGCGACAGCCTGGTTTGTTATCTTCAATGCTTCGTCAACGGTTTTTCCCTTTACAAGCTCGGTAGCCATGCTGCTTGTTGCAACGGCTGCGCCGCATCCAAAGGTTTTGAATTTGGCGTCGACGATAACGTTATCTTCTATTTTAAGATACATTTTCATGATATCTCCACACTTCGGATTCCCGACCTGGCCTACGCCATCGGCATTGCTGATTTCTCCCACGTTTCTGGGATTGCTGAAATGATCCATTACTTTTTCGCTATACATAATTTATCCCTCTTTCCAAGGCTTTCAGCCTCACTCGTACGCTTTTACTCCTTCTGATCTAATTGTGTTTTTCTTATTTTTCTTATTTTCCTTATTTCTCTTATTTTCCTAATTACTTTCTCTTGCAATATGCCTCATATAGCGGCGACATCTCCCTAAGCCTCTGAACTATAGGCGGCAGGACCTCCATCAGGTAATCAACGTCGGCGTCTGAGTTATCTTCGCCGAAAGTGATCCTCAGGGAACCATGGGCTATTTCGTGCGGCAGTCCGATAGCCAGCAGCACGTGCGACGGGTCCAGTGAACCCGAAGTGCAGGCCGAGCCGCTCGAAGCAGCTATCCCCTTCATGTCCAGCATCAGCAGCAGCGATTCTCCTTCGATGAATTCGAATGAGAAATTTACATTGCCTGGGAGCCTTTTTGTCCTGTGTCCGTTGAGCTTTATAAACGGCACCTGCTTCTGGATCTCCTCTATGGTCCTGTCTCTCATGGAAATGAGCTTTTTATTGTACTGCTCCATATTGTCGGAAGCTATTTCGAGAGCTTTTGCGAGCCCAACGATAGCTGCGACATTTTCTGTGCTGGCCCTTCTGCCTCTTTCCTGTGCTCCGCCGTGCATGAACGAAGTCATTTTGACTCCCTTTCTTACATATAGTGCGCCGATGCCTTTCGGCCCGTAAAATTTATGCGACGACATTGAAAGCAGGTCTACGTTCAGTTCTTCAACGTTTATATTTACATTTCCCATTGCCTGCACAGCATCTGTGTGGAAATACACGCCCTTTTCTTTTGCTATTTTACCTATTTCAGCAATAGGTTCAATCGTACCTATTTCGTTGTTTGCGAACATGACCGAGATGAGGATCGTATCAGGCCTGATAGCTTCTTTTACCTGTTCCGCCGTAACAAGACCGTCTGGATCCACGGGCAGATAAGTCACCTCGAAGCCTTCGCTTTCAAGGTATTGGCAGGTATGCAGCACGGCATGGTGTTCAATGGCGGTCGTAATAATATGCTTGCCTTTCTGCCTGTTTGCATATGCTACGCCTTTGACGGCCCAGTTATCTGCTTCAGTGCCCGATCCTGTAAAGAAGATCTCCCTGGGTTGGGCTCCGATCACTCTTGCAACAGTCTCCCTGGCTTCCTCGATGGCCTTTTTGCTTTCACGGCCAACTGAATATATCGATGAAGGATTTCCGTATTTCTGCGTGAAATATGGCAGCATTGCCTCCACTACTTCAGTCCGTACCGGCGTAGTCGCTGCGTGATCCAAATAAATCATTCTGTCGCTCATGTTCACAACTCCTTTATTTACTCTACACTGCCGAAACAGTGCACTCGTTTTTTATTCATATATAAAACATGCTGTCTTCATGACTTTTGCTTTTGTTGAAATCCTCAGACAGTTGTTTCAATGAAATGCCGTCGGTTACATTGTCAATACCTTCCTGTATTTTCTTCCAGACGCTTTTCGTGATACAGCAGTTATAGCTGCTGCTGCAGTGTTCACCGTGCTCGGCTGCACATTCGTTCGATACCAGCGGTCCCTCGAGCGCCCGCAATATATCCCCGACAGTTATTTTTTCAGGCTCTTCGGCTAAAGTATAACCTCCCTGTGATCCACGCACGCTTTTTACAAGCTTCGCTTTTTTCAAAACTGCAAACAACTGTTCAAGATAATTTTCCGACAGGCCTTGTCTTTCAGCAATGCTTTTCAAAACCACCTGTCCTTCATTGTTGTGAACAGCCAGGTCAAGCATTGCTTTTAGTCCATATCTACCCTTTGTTGAAAACTTCATTCCATCGCCTCCTCATCAGTTCAATTCCCAACTGATTCGCTCCGGATTAATTCCGAGGCTTTTACTTGGTTTTCAATTACAAAGATATCACTATGTTTTACAGTTGTCAACTAAATTATTCAACGAATCTCGGGACTGTACTTTTTCTCCCTGTATTCTCCTTACACTATTCCAGCACTGGCAGCGTTGAGCCTCCGTGAGGCATGAGAAGCACACGGGCATCAGGCCCAAGTTCGCAAAAAGCTTTCGCAAGTGCATCATCCATATTGCCAAACGGCTCCATATAAAGTTTTTCAGACATTTCAGCCGGCATATCGGATACCATGAAGATACGTGCCTTTTTCTCGACAAGCGCTATTGCCGCAGCCTTGTGGCCTCCCAGTTCAAAATTGTTCTTAATCTTTGTCACCAGGTCATCGGGAGATATCGATTCCTTGATCCATCTTTCAAAGACAGATTCCCCGTAGCCTTCGGTGCAGGCTGCCAGCAGTATTATGATACCTCCATCCCTCACGGCATGCTTGGCGTTATCCAGAGCCTTCTGCGCCTGGTAAAGGTTGATGTCCTTCGGGAAACCTCCGGGCGTAGTGATAACGATATCCGCCTTTTGCGGTATACTTACCTTGTAGAGACCGTCCAGAAAACGGCAACCCACCCTGTGCGCCTCCACATGATGTCCGGCAACTGCTTTTATTATCCTCTTGTTCTCGTCCAAAACGACATTAACTATGAAATCTATCGGTACGAACCTTACTACCTCTTCTATATCCTGCCGTACAGGGTTGTCGTCGATAGCGCCGGCCCTCGCCGCGTCCCTGACCATTCCGCTGTGGTTCGCCTGTATCGCCGCCCTCGTGGAAACGCCGGGCATAATAGCCTTTGCGCCGCCGCTGTATCCTGCAAAGTAATGATATTCAATGTTTCCAAGGCATATTATCCTGTCGGCGCCGGCCACTTCTTCGAATATCTCGACCGGAGTGCCGGAAGATGTCGTACCGAGCATTTTGCAGCGTTTTACATCGCTGTCGATACATCTTACCTTATTATAGATTTCCTCTCCGACGAGGTATTTTTTTTCGTCCTCAGATTGTTTTCTGTGGTTTCCGAGCGCAAAAACCACGGTTATATCGTCATATTTAACGCCTGCCTGCGCCAGTTCAGCCATTATCGGTGGAAGTACTATCCTGGTCGGCATCGGCCGTGTGATATCGCTTGTGATTATGACTATCTTCTCGCCAGGTTTGACGATAGTAGAAAGCCTGCCTGTCCCAATAGGCTCCTTTAGTGCGCGGATAACTTCGTCCGCACCTGTAAGCTTAGTTTCTACACTGTTCTGGCTAAGCTCCGCCATAATGTTTCTATCGCCGATGTCAAATTCCCTGAAGTCTTTTCCGAAGCCATATTTAAAATGCATACCGTACCTCCGTCACAAATACTGCTTACTGCTTTATCTTTTTGCATACGCCATTAAAGACATTCATCAAGACTGTCTTTCTATTATCTAGTCGTTACCACTACCGGTTTGTTTTTCGTCTTCAGTGCTATCCACAACGTCCTCGGCACTATTCATCGCATCGGCGTCATTATTATCGCCGGCGTCATGTTGTTCATATCCGGTCTCTGTCCCTGTAGGCACTATTTTGCCGCTGGAAAGCACGAAGAAAATTATGATCACTACATAAACCGCAGTGCATATCTGCCAGTAAAAGTGGAATATCGCTATATTCAGCAATAGCAGCACAAAACCGCCCAAAATGATCCATGCCAGAATCCTCTTTAACATCTTACACTTCCTTTCAGCTGTTTCTGAACCGTTCGAGCCATTCCCTGATCCTGCTTTCGTATCCGTTGGAGGTGGGCTCGTAATATATCGTCCCCTTCATTTCATCGGGGAAGAATTCCTGTTTTACTATATTTCCGGGATAATCATGCGCATACTTGTAACCTACGCCGTAACCCTGATCCGCCATGCCGCTGACAGGTGCATTCCGAAGGTGCATCGGCACTTCGCCTGTACGCTTTGTTTCGACGTCATGCATAGCTTTAC
>Ga0207800_1000251_pt1 | contig 16966 bp, 11 predicted proteins | sample LuqExpMetageno11_FD_187769 | JGI IMG/M metagenome (GOLD analysis project Ga0207800, IMG submission 187769) | Tropical forest soil microbial communities from Luquillo Experimental Forest, Puerto Rico - Sample 11 (SPAdes) | ecosystem: Environmental > Terrestrial > Soil > Tropical forest ... | reverse complement strand
TGTCGGCTTTCGCAGCCAGTTTTTTAAACTGTGTCGTACTGCTGTTTACTATGGCTTTTCCGGAATTGGCCGTTCCGATTATCACGCCGCATAAAATACATACGATAATTACGGATATTACTAAAAGGATAATTTTTAATGCCTGAGATATATTGCCTGTTTTCATCTGCATTTTTACCTTTCTCATCTTGCATAGTCAGCTAATCCATCTGGTCAAATAAGATTGCGATTATATTCTTATTTACATCCTTATATACTTTACCGGTAAACTGAGCATTCGGATTTATATAGTTTATACTGGTAGCATCAGTAGTTATAGTTGTTAGTGCTGAACCAACCGCTATGGTGTTACCGCCGGCTGCTGTAGTCAGCGTATAATTATAGTAAACTCCGGTTGTTGCATTGGAATTCGTCTTTACCCAGATGGAAAGTGTTTCTTTATCCGCAATTGTTGTTTGAATAAGGTCAACCAATGCAGATCCGATAATATTCTGATTATCATAAGAAGCCTTATCAATATTAGAATAGCTTTCCGTCATTGCTTTCACCTGAGTCGTTCCTGAGTTAACCATAGCTTTACCTTCATTGGTAGTCTTGATTCCGATAAATGCTGCAATGCAGACAACTATTGCAGATACTGCTAAAAGAATAATTTTTAATGCTGTTGAAATGTTATTTGTTTTCATAATGATTCCTTTCCTTTGTTATTATTAATAAATACCCATCGATTGTATCATTTCCTTCAGATCCAGCAGGCTCTTAATACTGATATATAGCAGAGGCAGAATGAGATAGATAAGTACCATGATTCCTGGAAGAAATGCTAACGGCTTTATATTGTCAGCTCTTTTTTGAATTATTATTTCGTTTTCCAGCTTCCGTCTGTCATAATAGTTTTCTCTGTCCGAGGCTATTTCGTCAAAAGAATTTTCAATTGATATATCATCACATCTGATCAGATTATCAACCAGGCGTATAAATGGTTCGAAGGCTTCCCTTTTTTTCATTTTTTCCAAAGCCTGAATATCTCCACTGTTATATTCATTCATACATTCACGCAAGGTTGGTCTGAAAACCATAGCAAACAGTTCCATCTGCTCTAATAGATCCATAACGGTGACATGATCCGAGTACATCATCATGTATATGATGGAATTAAACTGAATTACTTCATCTTCCATCGTTGCTGCCAGGAGTTTCCTTCGGTATAGGATCATTAGATAAGGGATAATAAAGCACAATAACCCAATCCCAATGCAGATAAGCAGTTCATACCACTTGAAATATTCATTCTGATACCTGTTTATTCTTTCTATTACCTCTTTTGCCACTTCCTCAATGGCTGATTGATTGTAAAGTGATCCCTCCTTCTGTAGCTGCAGCTGTATCTGCTCCTGTGTAACTGCTTCTTCCTTGTATTTGTTTACATATCTTAATATCTCCTCCTTCATAACTTCTGTTAATTCAATCATGCCGACTGACGTTAAATTCTCCTCATTTATAACTTTTTCTGTCAGTAGCGCCTTATTGCTGGAATGTATATAAAACATCAAAATTATGCTTATCGAAAATGCTAAAAATGATGTAATGATGCTTTTCAGTAAAAGCTGTTTCGGCGTAATGCATTCTCCAAGCCGTTTTAAGGTATCTCTCAGCCTAATTATAGGTCCATAGTGCTTTTCTGCAAAATTATCAAGGGCCGTATTAATAAAACGAAGCTTTTCCAGCTTCTCTAAAAAAATATTGTTATGAACCATTGGCTTCTTCATTTCTTTCGCATTATTTATCATGATATATACAACAGAAGAAATTAGAAAAATAAGTACTACGTAAAGTATGCCGAGCTGGCCCAAATAAATTGCTTCAAGCTGTGGTGCGATTGATATTCCGAATTTTTGGATTAAGGTAAGAGGGATACAGACAGCTACAGCAGCGAAAATAGAACCAGAAAAAATATAATTTAACTTTTTTTGTTTCAGATATTCCAGATTAATTTCTTTTTTCAGACTGATAAGATTTTGAGTCATAAGACGTTGACCATGATGGATTTTATCTCCATTCTCCATCACATTGATGCAGAGAGAAAGGAACATTTTCAGATATTTATTATGAGTCGTGGCATTGTATCTAGCCACATCCTCCTTCTGGCTATCAGAAGTAACTATTTCATAAATAATTTTAGCGTTTATTTTCATTTCTTCGGACATTCGGTTATCTATTGCATCTACAATAGCGTCATCAATATAATAATTAATAAAATAGTTGTGACTTACATTGGATATAAACCGTTCCATTTCTTCCAGCAGGGTAATAACAGATTTTCTCACGAAATAATTAATTACCTCATTGTTTATTACAAAAATCAGATAAACGGCCAGGATTAAATTATTCATGTCCGGCTCCAGCAGGAAGGTTAGTGCGATTTCTGCTATACATAACAGAAGCGTAGTTCCAGCAAGAAGCATGGTCTTATTTGCTATAGCTCTGGGGTTTCCCGGACAAATAAGTTCATAGTTGCTGCTGATTTTAAGAAGGTAACTTCTCGTTAAAGGGATGCGGCAAAATATTTTATAAATCCAATATAACGGATTTGTCTTTGCTTTTTTAATATAAAGCGATGCCCCAGTATTATTCTTGGCTTTATCCTTCTGATCCACCTTCTCTATGCAGATAAAAACTATAGGCATAATTATGGCAAGACTTATTACGATTGCTATGACAGTTCTCCAATCCATACCTACTCCTACTTAGCACTGCAAAAGTGTTGAAAAATTGCTTTTTCATTTTCAGCGAGATTTTTCAGAATTCTCATACTAGCCCTTTCACTAAAATTATTCTTTATCACATATTGATTGTTCTCAAGGACCACCAAAGGCCTTATATAAAATGCCCTTTTTCTTGACAGTAATCTTAATGAATTCGCGATACTGTCCAAGGCCTGGATTTCGTCTGTTTCCTTAATCTCACGGGGATAAGGTATGATTTCATTAATATAACTGATATATCTGCATCCATTCGCTGCTTTTTCCCAATGGATATCGATATGGACGGAGTTAGCAACCTGCTCTTCTGCTGTCATTTCTGTCCGGAACATTCCACTTGCCATGATAGAATTACGAAAATAGTCTACAAGGTCTTCCGACGATACACAATGACAGGTACAGATTGCTGATTTTGTTCCGGATAAACATAAGGATATATAAGCTGCTGCCAGCTCATAGGAATTAACCTCTCCTAACAGCATAATTGCTGCATCCATTTTCTTCTGGATATTGATCGCATCTATGACGGACATTCCTTCCGTACCCCTAAGGCAAAGACAGTTTAGATTAATATAGGCATTATTTAGCCATAATTCAAACTCCTGCTCTGTTGTACGAACCGGATTTCTAAGGTCAAAAAAGATACCGAGTGCTTTTAAGCAGGTTGTCTTTCCTGAGTTCTGATCTCCTGACAGTACCACATTAAGACATCCCTTGATAATCCACATCATCATCTCAACAACCATATCACTTCCATCATTAATCAGAAGTTTATGAATCGTCATATTCTTTGTAGAATCAAATTTACGCAGGAAAAATGCCCAATGAGTAGCAAAATTAGGCCTGACGACCACAACCCTGCTTCCATCCGCCTGATAGGTCAGTTTATAGCCGCTTTTTGAATTAAGATGCCCTACGGTTCCATATCGATATAGGTTCTTGCAAGTCCTGATTAAATCGTTTTGTGAGGAAAAACTCAGAAAAGAAAGATGGATTGCCTTTCCGTGAAAGAATATCCAGACGCTGTTATATGTTTTGGATCTACTGGTTCCCCCCGATGCATATATCTCTTCCATATAATTGTATTGTTCGGTGGATGCTCCTGAGCAGCCACCGGATATACCATCAATTGTCAGATCGTATCGTAAAATATCTGCAACCGATATACCGTAGATTTCCTGATATATTCTTTGGGCTACAACCTCCAGACGGTCAACATAGCTTAATGGCATATTCAGCCTGTCATATGCAATATTAATGTCTTCTGTGGTAATCTCATAATAAATACCAAATTCATTCACCTTTTCCCGATCAAAATTACATAATCGATTGAGCTCATCAAAAGCACGATATTTGTTTTCCTTATTATAAATCGTGTATAATATTTCAAATTTATCCTGAGCGGTCAGATGCAATGGCTGGTTGAATGGGATAATGCGATTAATGGTTTCCTCATTAACATTAAAGCAGTCCTGCAGCAAATCCTTAGAGTAATCCTTCATATAATCTCTTTCACCTATATTACCCTGGGCACATGTCCGTACAGCTTTGCTAAGTCTTGCCTTTTGATATTCCCGCTTCTTCGTTTCCTTTTTACTGAGAAGAAGCTCATATATGTTCTGATCAACAATTTCATTCACCTTTCTCTTAATTCCTTCCTCAAGATATAAGAGAGAGAATTTATTTTCCTCGATATTTTCTTCCTCAGGCTCTATTTCTTTTTTAAATAGAAAATAGATAAATAAGAGGACGAGAGCCGTTATGAATGCTATGATTACTATATTGGTATGTATAAACTCCATCCGGTTATTTCCCTTCTATATAAATTCCGGCTTGCTTTAAGATCTTTTCCGTAGCATTCTTAACTTTCAGCATAAAATAATAAGCCTCATCTTTTTTGGAACAATTAAGATTATCTCTAAAAAACTCAACCACTTTACCATCTGTCTGTGCATCCATATAGCCTGTATGATATGGAATAACTCCTGAGTTCTTCTGTGTAATCATCTTACGATACTTCCTTCGGATATTATTGATATTGTACTTCGAATTACAATCATATTTGCCAAAAAGATAAAAGACATTACTAGATAATTTATCTTTGTATTGCTGAAAGAATAAATCAAGAACGCTCAAATTCTGGCTAAGATTAATTACTACAAGATCAGCCTCCTCCAAAAGCTTCATCGAAAGAGAATTTTCACCGGAACAAATGTCTACGAATATCACACCATATATTGCTTCCATTGCTTTTAACAGGTTCACTATAACGGCTTCCATTTCATATTCAAAGGATTCCTTTATGGTTTTTGATGTCCCCGGTAGTAATAAAATGTTTGTGTTCTCAAGTGCTATACAGCAATTTTCCAAGGTTTCTTTATCAAGCTTCGCTGCTTTAAAGCAACGGATCAGTGTATCAATCCCAATTTCCCGAAAGAATTCTTTCGAGGCTGCATTATAAGCATTTGCTCCGACAATTGGTGCTTCCAGGTTATTAAAGCTGAATTGTGTCTGGGTAAGAACCACCTTTTTACGATAATACATACCTGCAACCATGGAGGTTGCAAGTATATTGCTTGTAGTTGCTGTCTGACCATGTACCGGAGACCAGAATAATATTTTCAAATTGTTACTCCCCTTTCCGGGCTTTTGCATATATTAACCTAATCTGTCTGTTTGTTAATTCCTTATATAATATCTTCACTTCGCTAACCAGGTAATTTTTCATCATCCATGAAATATGAGAAAAACGGAAAACCTTATTATAATGACAGAATAAACTATTTTCATAATCAGCATCATCCCTGTATAAGATTGTTATCATTTCTTCCGGTATATCTTTCTTTAATATAGATAATATATATTGAGTTGTAAGCTTGGAATTAGCTGCATTTCTGATTAATAGTGCTGTTTCAATTTCAAGATTATTATACAAATCCAGTTTACTGATCCTGTTCAAGTTAAATTCAAATAAGTCTGTAACATATACAACTCTTGTCAGAAGTGAATAATCCATATGCGGACAACTCATCCCACAGTCGATTAGAATGTCATCATATAGTTCAAGTATTTTATGATCTATTCCCTTAGTTGTAAAATCTACCTTCCGGTAAGTGATATAATCGTCATCCGTATTAATTCCAGGAATTTGAGGTAGTGAACAAGTAAGAGCTTTAGTCTCTGAGTAATCTACTAAAAGTACCTTATACCCCATATTTTTAAGAAGCCCCGATAGGTATAAAATAATATCAAAGCTTTCATTTCCGACGTAAGCAATAACATTATTCGCCATATTCAATATCACTCTCCTTGGCCTGTTCTTCCTCTGCATAATAAAAGTAATCGCCCGTTCCTGCATTGCTTCCAAGTTCACTTCCATCGTCCGTCGTAACATTATCTGTATTCTGTGATTCCTGATTTGGGTCCGGCAAAGTCTCAGTCACAAGCTCTTCCTGTTTAGGAAAAGGAGTAACTGCCAATACATTAGGGTTGGTATCCCAGCTTATTTGGGATACATCGGTTTCCATACTGTCCGCCAGCCTGTTCTCCAATGACTTGCGTAGTTCCCTGCTTAATTCCTGGGATGCTCTTTCTATGATATTGGGATCACTTTCTAACAAAGATAGAATCGAAAGGCTGGGTATATAATTAACGACGGAGGCTTCCTGAATATTTGGCTCAATATATTTGGTTACATATAATCGTGAACCGTTATATAATCCAGCATCCACAATCGCAGCAGACATACGCAGTAATTCCTTTTCATCCAGCCATAAATAACAGGTGGATGTCTCCGGTAGGAAACCCTTCATTAGCTTCTTGGAAAGAATAACATAGCTTTCTCCATTCGGATATGAAATACGTACATCAACATAATCGTTATTCGCTACATTAGAACTTACATAAATTACGGTATATTCCAGCTCTCTTAATTCGGAGGAAATCATTTTATCCGATAGCATGCTTTTTAAAACCTGTGTACCTGACATGATATTTATCAAAGCAACCTTTCCCATATCCTCTGAAGTTATATAAGCATCAATTGGCTGGGTGGAATAGACTGTCTGCATTTCTGCATTCTCTTCTGTTATATAATCACCGGCTGAAATCTCATTTACAGCTATATATACCGTATGTTTATTTTCATTCATCTCCTGATTGGCTTTGTCCAGTAAAGATGCATACTTGTCTTTGATTTGACCTGTTATCATCAGTGCTGTGGTGACAGCAGCTCCCCCCATAACAATGATACAGATGATTGCAACAATAATATATTGCTTTGTTGTCCTTTTCATTTTCTTTCTCATGAAGTTCTCCTTGGATTATCATTTCATATAATTTTTGATAGGCAGGCAGTAAAATAGGCATAAATACGGTATCTTTCCTATAAGCATGGGTGCCCTTTGAGCGCATGAATTATATCAAAGAAGGTTTATACATGTTTTTCATATATTTTTCGCTTTGTCGGAAATGATAAGATATTGAAGAGTGATAGACTTTATAAATAGCCAGATATCATATTAATGAACAAATGATATGATAAGGAATAGTAATCCTGTTCCAAATACTAATAGAAAAGAATAAATTTGAATTACAAGAGCTTTTTTATTTTCATTCTTTGACTGATATTTTCTCTTTCTTAAATACTTTGACCCGCAAACTCCAAAAAGACCTAATAAGCAAACATACAATATAAAACCGATGATAATTACAAGAAAAACTCGATTTAAAGTTATCTTGAGCACAAAATTTCCTTCTTCTTCGTTATTTCTACTGCCTTCTTAATAATCATGTAAGTAGTCTTTTTAATTGCCTGCATAAATATATAATTAACGTTATCTTTAGGACAGGAATAATTACCGGTGATAAATTCAACTACATTTCCACAATTGAAAGCTTCCAGAAATGCTTCATTTTTGGGTATTATGGCAATGTTCTCAATAGGAATATCATACGTATTAGATATTTTTTTCATATGGAGTTTTGTATGGGTATTATAATTACTAATGATGAATATAGCTTTCGTTATCAGTGAGGAATAATTGAGGAAGAAGTCCTCCAGGATTTTTTGGCTTTGACATAGATTAACAACTATTAAATCTGCTTCTTCAAGAATTGTTTTCGTACTAAGATTTTGATGGCTTGCAGTATCGATAAAGCAGATATCAGCAACTTCTTCTGTCATATCAAGCAGTTGGTAGATACAATGACTAAATTCATAATCAAATATCTCGCTATGAATGACTCTGCTTTGAGGAATATAGTATAAGTGTTTCGATATTATTTCCTTTATGTATGATCTGATCATCCCTTTGCAATAGCCGCCGCGGTAGATTTTTCTCATCAATCCTTCCATAGCACCGCCGTCATAATAATTGGTACCAACTTCATTCATCAAATTGTTCGCTGTTCTTCCCGTAAATGCCTTTCCTAAATTATTACTGCACATGTGATTTTCCATAGTAATAACGGAATACGGGTAACGTATTACACTAGCTACACTAATCGCAGCCAGGTTTGCAGATACTGCACATTTTTCATTATTATTGCTCCAAAACGCAATTTTCAAACAAAGACCTCCTTATTTCGTTTTCATCTGGGAAAAAGTTGATTTTAATAGAATGTATAGATTTAACATTATTTACAAGATATTTCTATCTTACCCGAACTTGTAGAAATTGTAAATACTTTTCTGGAAATAATAAGTTACAGATATTTCTCTGCTTTTTGTTTAAATTTACCATATATATCAAATTTCAATCATAATTTTACAACTTACATTTACTACCAATTCCCTACATGCTATAATCTTAATCAGTTTGCTGTTTATATTTCCTCATTCGATGAATGGAGGAAAACATGTCACATTTCAAAAAGTTCTTTTTATCTGTTATATTAAGCATTTCAATTATCATTCTTTCTATACCCAGTCAGACAGTTTCTGCTTTTAGCGATTCTTTTTCATTTATTATACTGTCACATTATAAGGCCAACTTGGATATTGGAGATGATATTTATATCATCGCGGTCACTTCGAGCGGAAAGCAAGCCTCCTGGAAAAGCAGTGATTCGAAGATAGCATCTGTTAATACCTATGGAGTAGTTACCGCCAAAAAAGCTGGAACAGCTATTATTACTGCAAAGATTAAAAATGCGGAGGCCTCCTGTCAAATCAGTGTGAATAAAACAGAGGTCACAATCAGCCAAACCTATGCATCAATTGAACATGGAGAGTCCCTTAGATTATCTGCTGCAACTTCGAATGATTCGTCTGTTACCTGGAAAAGCAGCAAGAAAAGTATAGCGACAATTGATGAATATGGTAAAGTAACCGGCGTGAAACCCGGTGAAACAACAATTACTGCTACTGCCGACGGTAGTATCGCAACCTGCACAGTTACAGTTAATCTGCCTACGGTAAAGCTTAATAAAACTTCTGTCTCCTTATATCGAGGACAAACGGTTCAGCTATCTGCTGAGGTATCTTCCAATGTCACACCCACCTGGAAAACCAACAAGAAAAGCGTCGCCATTGTCGATGCTAAAGGAACTGTTACTGCTATTAAGCATGGTACAGCCATGATAACCGCTACCGTTGACGGTGTATCACAAACATGTGAAATAACAGTCCAGAAACCTGAAATCACATTAAGTTCAGCAGAGTTAACCTTAAAGAAAGGTGATAAATCAACTATTACTGCTACTGTTTCGTCCAATAATCAACCAGCCTGGTCCTCCAGTAATACGAATATTGTTACTGTTAATTCGAAAGGAGAAATAACGGCTGTCGGAAAAGGCAAGGCTTATATCTATGCATCAGAGGATGGAACAAAAGCACGGTGTACCGTTACTGTTACAGAATAAAATTATATGAGGAAAATAAGCAGCAAACTAAACTCTTTATTATGTATAATGAAAGCATACCTTTTAGGTTGGAGGAAATCTGATCAATGTTCTGAAAAGTTCATGTCTGATCAAATTCTGAAAAGTTCATCTTCAACTTTTGAGGGTCATTTCATAAATGACTCCTTGTGAAACTGCACAATAAAAGTATTTCGGAAACATCATTTAGAGCATTTGAATTCTATTATTTTTGTGTATACTCAACATAGGAATTCTTGATTTTTACCTTTAGACCCCGACATCATTTAAAAAACTATAATAACAGGCCAGTTTAGATAAACCCACTAAACTGGCCTGTTATTATATATATCATTAAAAATCATTATTTCACTACGATATTTAAAATTCTGCCCGGAACATAGATTATTTTTACAACTGTCTTTCCACTCATAGCAGTTTTAATAGCTGCTAACTCCATGGCCTTCGCTTCAATATCTTCCTGCTTTTCGTCAAGTGCAATCGCCAGGTTAGCTTTTACCTTGCCATTAATCTGAACTGCGATTTCAACAGTATTTTCAATGGTCTTCTGCTCATCATATACCGGCCATTTCTGCTGATATAATCTTCCCTGCTCACCAATTAACTGCCACAGCTCTTCTGTCATATGAGGCGCTACCGGATTGAGGAGAACAAGTAAGGTCTTGAATTCACCCTTGGTTACAGAGCTAATCTTGTAGAATTCATTCACCAGTGACATCATCGCAGCGATGGCAGTGTTGAACTTCATGCTTTCGAAGTCAAGACTTACCTTCTTGATGGTCTGATGCATCTTCGTCTCAAGACCGGCGGAAAAACCTTCGTCCTCAGTAAGCATATCCTGAAGCTTCCATACTCTGTCCATGAAACGGCGGCAGCCCTTAGCACCTTCATTTGACCAAGCGGCACTCAAGTCAAAAGCACCGATGAACATCTCATAGGTACGAAGAGTATCTGCACCAAATTCATTCACGATATCGTCCGGGTTAACAACATTTCCTCTGGATTTGGACATCTTCTCACCGTTCTCACCAAGAATCATACCATGGGAGGTTCTCTTCTTGTAAGGCTCCGGTGTACTTACTAAGCCCTGATCATAGAGGAACTTGTGCCAGAAACGGGAATAAAGTAAATGAAGTGTTGTATGCTCCATTCCGCCGTTATACCAGTCAATCGGCAGCCAGTAATCCAGCTCTTCCCTGCTTGCAAAAGCCTCATTGTTATGAGGATCGATATATCTTAAGAAATACCAGGAGGATCCAGCCCACTGAGGCATGGTATCCGTCTCTCTGTGTGCCTTGCCACCGCACTTCGGACAGGTTGTTTCTACCCAGTCTGTCATAGCGGCAAGGGGTGACTCACCATTATCGGTAGGTTCGTAGCTCTCAACCTCAGGAAGCATCAGCGGTAGCTCGCTTTCCGGAATCGGAACGAAACCGCATTGATCACAATGAACCAACGGAATAGGCTCTCCCCAGTATCTCTGGCGGGAGAATACCCAGTCTCTTAATTTATAGTTAACCTTCTTTGTACCGATGCCCTTCTGCTCTAACCATTCTAAGATTTTCTGCTTTGCATCAGCCACCTCAAGACCGTTTAAGAACTCAGAATTCACTAATTTACCGGTGGAGGTATTGGTAAAGGCAGCTTCCTGAACATTACCGCCAGCTACTACTTCTACAATCGGAAGATTGAACTTCTTTGCAAAATCCCAGTCACGTTCGTCATGAGCCGGTACTGCCATGATTGCACCGGTACCATAAGTCATCAATACATAATCGGAGATCCAGATCGGAATTTCATTGCCATTTACAGGGTTGATTGCGGTGAGTCCGTCAATCTGAACACCGGTCTTCTCCTTTACCAGCTCTGTTCTCTCGAAATCGGATTTCTTCGCTGCCTGCTCACGGTAATTGATTAAGTCCTCATAATTCTTGATTTCATCCTTATATTTATCAATCAACGGATGCTCCGGTGAGATAACCATATAGGTTGCGCCGAATAAGGTATCGGGTCTGGTAGTAAAGATACGAAGATTCTCTTCTTTTCCCGCGATCTTAAAGTCAACCTCGGCACCAACGGAACGACCAATCCAGTTAATCTGGGATACCTTGATCTTCTCGATATAATCTACCATATCAAGATCATCAATCAGCTTATCTGCATATTCCGTAATCTTTAACATCCACTGGCTCTTAACCTTACGAACAACTTCTCCGCCGCAGCGTTCACATACACCGCCAACAACCTCTTCATTGGCAAGACCAACCTTACAGGAGGTACACCAGTTAATCGGCATTTCTGACTTATAGGCAAGACCCTTCTTGAATAACTGTAAGAATATCCACTGGGTCCATTTATAATAATTGGGATCGGTTGTATTAACCTCTCTGTCCCAATCGAAGGAGTAACCAAGAGACTTTAACTGCTCTGTAAAATGCTCGATATTCTTCTTCGTAACAATCTTCGGATGGATATGGTTCTTGATTGCGTAGTTTTCCGTCGGCAGACCAAATGCGTCCCAGCCCATCGGATATAATACGTTATACCCCTCGAGTCTTCTTTTTCTGGCAATGATATCAAGCGCCGTATATGGTCTCGGATGACCTACATGTAACCCCTGTCCTGAAGGGTAAGGGAATTCAACCAATGCATAGAACTTCGGCTTTGATTTGTCCATGCCAACCTTATAAGCCTGTTCCTTTTCCCAGATTTCCTGCCATTTTTTCTCCACTTCGTTCGGTGAATAAAACTCACTCATTCCATGTTCCTCCTTATATGAACTAATAAATCCACTTTAATTCGTGACCACGTAATTACTTCTCTTGCCCATTATAGCAAGCAAATACTAATTTTAATTCCACACCTTCGCATCATTGCAATAAAGCCAGCAGAAGGTGAACACTTATTTGTTCACTATTCTCACCTTTGCTTTCGCGTATACAATTGATTAAAAAATAATTGGCATGAATTAAAAAAAACCTCTTCATCTCTGTTATCTAGAGACGAAGAGGTTCTATTATCAAGAACAACTATCCGCGGTACCACTCTAATCCATCAAGCTGTGTCACAGCATTAATGTACTCATATAATCTATAACGGGATTTCCCGCTCTGCTTACTTAGGTTCAGTCAGAGAGCTCCAAGGCGAGTTCTAAGTTCTTAACTGTCACTTCACACCAACCAGTGACTCTCTGCAAGATAGATTCCTTATACTACTCCTTTTCATAGCCAATACAAATATTAAATTACTAGCGTTTCATATTATTTTAACATTTATATGCTATATGTCAATGAAAAGTTTATAAGAAGCCTTAATTAAAGTTTATAAGAAGCCTTAATTAGCGCAATTTGAGAATTAAATTCTACTCTTTCCAAAATTAGATTTACAAACATATAGCCTTTTTTTAGTAAATTCTTATGCCGACTCCTCGCATACCTTTATGGAGCCGTTCTCAACCAGCTCTATAAATATTGGAACCAGCTTGGGATCAAATTGCAGACCGGCTTGCTCCTTCAATATTTTTAAAGCTGTATTCACTGATAGGGCATTCTTATATGGTCTTTCGGAAATCATTGCATCAAAGGAATCAGCGATACACAGGATTCTAGCTGAAATCGGTATATCCTCTCTGGCAATTCTTCTGGGATAACCATTGCCATCATAACGCTCATGGTGTCCTATCACAGCCGGAATGACATAATCCAGGGAAGGAAGATGCCTGATGATACCGATGGAGTTCTCTACATGACCCTTAACTACTTCAAATTCCTCATCCGTTAGTTTACCCGGTTTATTCAAGATCTGTTCCGGAATTCCTATCTTTCCGACATCGTGCAATAAAGCAGCTTCACGAACAATTTCAACACAGTCCTCATTCATTCCGTAAGCGTAGGCCAGTTCCGTTGCATAATAAGCCACATTTCTTGAATGATTGAAGGTATAATGGTCCTTGGTATCAATCGCAGCGGTCAATGCATAGATTGTCGATGCATATTCTGAATAAATATTTTCTTTCCGCTCGGTAAAATCCTTGACCTTCCGCTCCAGCTTCTGTTCTCTTCCGGTATACAGCATAATTGCATTCTTACCATTATGCTTAACTGTATAAATTGCCATGTCAGCGTTATCGAGTAGCTGCTTCACGTTACTGGCTGCGTAAGGAATGGAGCAGATGCCTCCGCTAACCGTAAGCATTTTCAGAGCATAATCCGCTTCCCGCTTATTCATATTCATAATCTGTTTTCTGATATTCTCCGCCAGATTCTTCGCGGTGAATAAATCATAGGAAGGCAGTATAATGGCAAATTCCTTACCGCTGTACCTGGCTACAGATCCATTATCCCCTACACTTGCACTGATAATCCGTGCAATATTCTGAAGAGCAGTATCCCCTTCCTTATTACCATATAGCTGGTTGTATAATTTAAAATCATCAATATTCAGTATGATCAGTGCAAGGGAACCATCTTTGTTCTTCTCATATTCCTCCTGAAGCACTTCTAAGAAATACTTACGGTTTAATAAACCGGTCAGCTCATCCGTACGGGCTTCAAAATATGCCTTTTCAAACAGCTTGGAATTCTTGACAGCGATGGAACCGATGGAGTTAATGGAATCCAGGAAACTGATATCCCTGTATGTATAAGTTGTCTTTTTTTCCTTCTCCGAAAGCAGGATAATTCCTAACATGCCATTATCATCCCGAAGCGGAACCACACATTCGATATTCAAATCCAGCAGCTGCTTCTTCTCATTCTCCCACATCGATTTATAAGCTATGGTTCTTTTGAAGTCTCTCATTAAGAGGCATTCGTTCGTGTTATCAAGGTAAGTTATCAATGGATTATCTGCTTTTATCGTAAATACCTTCTGGTCAAGGGGGCTTGTACTATGTACAATTTCATAGCAGGTACTCTTCTTGTCAGCAATACAGATAAACACCTTCTTGGCTGTAACAGCTCTTTGAATTACCTCCGCCAGCTCCTGGAGGATCTCATTTACATTCAGACTCTTCGAAATATTGATGCTGAATTCCTTCAGGCTCTCCGCCTGCATTACCTCATCCTTAACAAACATTACATCAATATAACGCTTCATGATATAATAAATGATGGAGGTGGATATGGTAAAAATAAAAGCAATAATTAAAACCGTATTTTCCCTGGCAATCGGAAAATTATCATTGATGGAATCTTCCAGCGGATTAATCAGATTAAAAAATATCGCAAAGGAAATCCCGGCGGATATTACATAACAGCTTCCTCTTGACACCAGCAGCTTCAGTTGGAATAAATTCCGCTTACATAAGGCATAAAACATAAAGAAGGCATTAAATACCCCTGCCAGGATATCTGTAGGGAAGCCTCTGAATAATGGAATCATGATCATGATATGACCGGTAAACAGGATTCCTATCCCCATAACAATCGGCATAAACTGGGCTTTAGCCTGCAAATTTCGATGGCTGTAGGACAACAGGATATATAACATGTTTATGATAATCGCCGCACAGATTGCAAACAACGCTACAATCGGCCAGGAATACTGATAAACAAAGGACATTTGGCCATTTGCCGATAAGACTGCTTCCGGAGCCTGTAGGAAGAAGCCTGTAAAAATATTGATCACATTTACCAGAATTACAATCGGAAGCCATACTTTTCTTGCAGTGATATTCTTAATTTCTGCAAACTCACATACAAAATTCAAAAACGAATAAGGCAATAGTGTTAATCCAAGGATGGATAAATCATACCAGAATTTGATACCGGGAAGCAGCTGCATCCTCATGCAGAAGGATCCTCCCGTCCAAAGGATTAATAAAACCAGGATCATCAGGAAAGCATTTATGATATTATTCTTTTTTGATGCTAAAAATGCAAGTAGTAAAAATGTATAGCATAGCAGTGCTATAATCGGTATATATGCAAAACTCCCCATCAAACTGCCCTCCCTCCAATCACTTTAAAATCTTTATTCTTATAACGGAGCATATCCAATACATCATAAGCGGACGGATTAATGTGATTTAGTTTTTTATCCTTCAGTTTTTCATATCCGGCAAAGGTTCCGCATTTTAGAATAGTTATCTCCAAGGGATCCATTCCAAGAATATGTTTCAGATCCTTATAATCCTGGTCAACATATTTAAAATAAATTGACAGCTGCTCCCTGAGGATTTCCTTGCTTATCGCTGCATTTACCAGTGCATCGCTCTTCATTTCGACATACATATGGAGCATAGGGCGGTTATGCTTATTGTATTCCTTAACGGCAATCCAGTTCTCAATTGGCAGCCCGGATAAATCAATAACATCCTGGATGCAATTTTCAGAAATACGGGTGAAACCTGCGATATCAATAATTGACGGGATACGGTCTATGTACTTAAAACGAGGAATTTTTGTTTCATCCTCATGATTTACCAAGCCGGCACATTGATACATATCTCCTACTCGATATCTGACAAAAGCGCCTCCTTTTAAAACCGTAATGACAAGTTCGTACTTTTCTCCCGGAACAACCTCATTCATTAGATATGTATTCGGCTTGTAGGTGCTGTCTTCTAAGTTCTTATACATCTCTTCTTCCGGAATGAATTCATAGAAACAGGTGTCCGGGAAAAAGTACATTCCATTACGGGTCCAGGTCTCCGTACCCATGATAGACGGTTCCGTACCTGCAAAAAGCTCCATAGGGCGTACTCCCCATAAATCCTCCAGGTCATCTTTATAGCAATGATTATCCGTCCCCGCGCACATGAAACCTTTTAACTTGAATATATCCTTCGGCTTCAGTTCCCGGTTCTCTTTCTTGCAGCGGTGCTTTGCCAATATCAGCTTCACCAGCATACCTGGCGACAGTTTAAATATACCGCTGCTATTTGCCTTATCACTTGATGGTTTCGAAGAACCTTTACTCATGGAGGATAAGCTAAGGCTTACATAATAGGCAACACTTCCTAATCCAAAGAAAAAATCGATTCCTTTTTTGAGACCGAGCTTGAAGCCTTTTTTGTTCCGTTCTCCGAAGGACATTTTAACTGCATCTTTTACCGGTGGAAGAAATTCTATTCCAATCTCTTCACTAAGGGCTAGCGGAAAAAGTCCCGTCGCATAGGGAAGCGGTGCTAATCCATAAAGGAAGGTATCCGTTGCGCGGACATTAAATTTACCCTTTTTGGGGCTGGTGGATAGTATCAGGCATGCGATGATATTATTGCGATAGGTTTCCAGCATACTTTTTGTATATGGTGCAACCTTGATTGGGTGTTTACCGCCTTCCCAGGTGGTCTGAATCCAGATAATCGGAGCATCCGGAAG
>Ga0207800_1000250_pt1 | contig 16968 bp, 9 predicted proteins | sample LuqExpMetageno11_FD_187769 | JGI IMG/M metagenome (GOLD analysis project Ga0207800, IMG submission 187769) | Tropical forest soil microbial communities from Luquillo Experimental Forest, Puerto Rico - Sample 11 (SPAdes) | ecosystem: Environmental > Terrestrial > Soil > Tropical forest ... | reverse complement strand
CCGCCAGTGGCGGGGTCTTGGTATCTCTCTAATCCTGCCGCAAGGTCCTTGTAGATCTTGAGTACCTTTTCGCGCCCCGGATACCCCTTCGGGATGCGGGCCAACGCCTCGGTTGTGACCAACGCATACCAGCCAAGCCCCTCGCTCCACACCTCTGAAGAAAGTCCCGTAGTTGGATCGGCCCAAGTTTGACCGTGCCCGCCGATTACTTTACTGATTGCCGGATCGGCCGTCCACGCGTGGTAGTAGAGGCCTGTGCGATTCTTCCTAGCATGATCGGCAAATACGGTAATCTGGCGAATCGCCTCATCAAAGCATTCGTGAGAATCGCCAATCGATTGACCGTAGCGGAGTAGAAACATCTGTCCCATGAAGACGCCGTCTATCCACATCTGTCCGGTGAGTTTCTTCGCATGCCAGAATCCTCCATCCGGGTTACGGGGAAAATCGGCCATGGCATGGCGAATCTCCATCGCAGCCACACGATAACGGGGATCGTGCGTATGTTCGTAAAGACCAACAACAATGTTGCCCGCCATCGAATTATCGAGACTAGACACTGAAATATTGACGAGATGCCCATTTTTGTCAATCAAAGGGTCGATCTGCTGGCGGATATAGGTCAGATACCGTTGGTCGCCAGTAGAGGACCAGAGCATCTCGATTCCGTTGAGTGTATATCCTTTCCAGTACGACCATCGAGTGAGGCTCTGGCCAGGCTGGCCGGTATTATGCTCCATCAAGGTTGCGGCCATGGCCGTCGACCAGTTGACTGGTTGCTGAGCAGACGTCGATTTTCCAAGGAACAATGGAGCTTGCAGTAGCAATGCCAGCAGAGCAAGTTTACACATTTTGGTCATGGCGCTTCCCTTTCCACTTTCGGTACTATACAGATCCAGTTGGATCGGTTGTACGCACGGGGAATGAGCCAGAGCGGCGTGAGTGAATACTAGCCATCCGAACCACCACGAAGCCGCGAACGGTTTTGGCAGTTTATTTGGGTATGGGAAGGCGACGCAATTTTTACAAATACATTTCAGTTCCAATGCGTGCTCCAACACCGTTCCCTGATTTCTCTTACACAGTTCAGGTCGCCGACAGTGTACCAGGGGGGTGTCTGCGGCTTCCTTGCTGCGATTGTGCGCTGGCTCGAGTGATGTGCGGCAGTGTTCCCTTCAGTTTATGACTTGTCCATCCTTCACATGGTTCACCCAGAGTGTTCGCACATTGCTGCTGGCATGCAGTTCCAAAGGGACCGCTCCCTGCGGGGTCTTGATGTGGAATAGGTCAGCTCCGTCGACGTTCTGCAAGATGATTCCCGGGCGGGGATCATCTGCTGTTGCTGAAACTTCCACGTCGCTCATCGTCAGATTCTTTACGTGTCGCAGATAGAAGCCCTGCGAGGGCATGCCGCCAAACATATTTGGTTCGGGATACTTGTTTTCGTCTTCAGGTGGGATAAGCGCAGCCTGTTCCTTACTGCCACCTCCACGGTGCTGAATGTAGATTCCGCGTAATGTCAGGTCTCGTATCTCATGGCCGGGGATTCCACTGATAACGCATCCCAGATGAGACGCAGAGTTGGAACAGACCACGTTGCTGATTGTCACCCGCTGCAGTGTTCCGACTTTGGTGACCTCAGCTGGACCACGCAGACGTGCGCCCAAACGGAGGAAGATGGGTGCGGAGACTATGTCGCGCATGGTGATGTTTGAAATGGCGATGTCTTCCAGCAAGGCCCCATCAACGGTTTCTAGAGCGAGGCCTTGGCAGCCGTCGAAGACGCAATTTGTAATCGTAATGTTCTTGAATCCGCCATTCGATTCTGTGCCGCACTTGATGCGCCCTGTATGGGGAACGCGCGTCGTGTCATCAAATTTTTTCCATGTTCCATCCAGCATGGACCCAACTTGATATGCGCCGCTTACATAGCAATTCGTAATGAGGAGATTTTCCGTAGCCCGATTGTAACCGAGTGCAAAGCTGCTCTTGGGAACAATGGCGTCGTCCCAAGGGGAATTGACTGCGCAGTTGCTGACTCGTACGTTCTTGCAGCAGTCGATGTCAATACCATCGCGATTCGTGTCAATGGACAACCCATCAATTAGAAAATTGTCTACGCCGGTCGCCAGAATCCCGAACCAGCCACCTTGCAGGATCTGAAACTCTCGCAACTGGACATTTCGGCAATTCTTGAGAGCGATAGCCTTGTTACCAATACCGCCAGTCCTGCGGTTCTTAGGGTTGCGACTTTTCGGGTCATTGCTGCGCACCAAACCACGTCCCCAGATACATCCGGGACCGAAGATTGAAATGTCGTGCAGTTGCTCACCCCAGATCAGACTGTTGTGCCAATGATTGTGACCATAATCCTGATATGCTTCCCAAGGCTGCTCCGGCTCCGGTTCGTCATAGCCCCCCGGCTGCCCTTCCGGCAAGGGGTCTGCAGCAATGATTACTGCACCCTGGCTCAGGTACAGGGCCACGTCGCTCCGAAGATGGATTGAATAGCATAGGTAATTTCCTGCAGGGAAGGAGACAGTTCCACCTGCCACCGCGGCCGCCTCTATACATCGGTTGATGGCAGGAGTATCGATTGTTCTACCATCACCGACCGCTCCATAGTCTTTTACGTTTATTGTGCCTTGGGAAGTTGGCGCAGGGTTGTGGGTCCTAGCGTTTGGGGCCAGAGCGGACGCAGGGCCCGCAATCGCGCTCGCAACGCCTACGCCGGCCAATCTCAGAAAGTCTCTTCTTGCTTCCATGATTTCCTCACACCTTTTCGCTGGAAGGATACATTCAACTCTTTCGGGCATCCGCCCTTCGTGTCGCAGGCTGAATGGGTTCCTCCATCAGATTCTGTTCCTCCAGGCCTTGGCGGCAGCATCGTTGAGTGCCTGAGCTGCGATCACAGCGACGCCCTCTTCCCCCAGATGTACCGCGCTGCCTCGAATACCTCCGGCGCGGTTGATGACATCCTGTGCCTGGCGATAAACACTCCCCAGACGAGGATTATTGCCCAGATCGTGGGCTGCTGCGTTCTTCCCTCCTAAAGGCACAAGAATCCTCTTACTTGCGTGGGAGTCAATCGCCAGCGGATCCACCCCGGCCAGTAGGACATTCTGACGGCTGGTAAGATATGGCGGGTAGCCGATGCAACCGCTCACATGCTTTCCATTGATCTCCGTAGCACCGTGGCTCACCCAGATACAGTCGAGAATGTTGAGATCGGCAGGCCGAACCTCCGTCCACATCCTGGCGCATTGCGATCCCAGATCCTCGTAATGACGCCGCGCGGAGGTCCCATCAAACATCGACAGCGTTCCATAGACGATCTTCAGCGCGCCGGTCATGCCGATGTCGCCGCTGTGATCTTTGAGCACTGCGCAATGGATCAGCTTGATATTTTGTGCATAGCCAGACCCGGTCCACAGCCCTTCTCTGAGCTCGACTCGGTTTCCATGAGTGGTCGTGAAGCAAGGGTAGGAGATGCAGGGGGTACCAGAACGGCCAATGCGTCGGTAGCCGTTGGCGGTATGATCGTTTTCTAGAATCCAGACATTGGAGAATGGATCCATCAGGAAAGAACTGACCCGCTTGCCCGAAAATTCCTTTTGCACAAGGTAATCAATCGTTGTTGTCTGCTGGTCCTCGGCATTCACGATAGCCTTGCCATCAAGTTCCGGAAAGTGTCTGTACTCGGTTTTCGCTGAGTCATTATGAATTCCATCAAAACTAGCGGGACGTCCCTGGCCGTTCTCGTAAATCACCACCTCGCCCGTGAAGCCATCCGGATGTCTGAGGATGCGGTGGATCAACCCTCGCAACATGTCAGTGTTCGTGCCGCCGCGGCATTTCCACTGTGCATTCACCTTGAGGATGACAACGTCATCGGCTGCGATCAATCCAGCCGGACCACTGAGCGCGCCGTGCCGGGAAGACTTGTAGAATTTGGTTCCATGGATCGACAGTAGATGAAGCAAGGCGTCGACGCCGATATGCCGACGTTGGCCATCATGAATCGGGCAACCGTCAATGCGAAACACCTTAGATTTTGCGGTGGGCTCCGCAGCTGCGGCACCCACCATATCCAACGCGTCGGCCAGAGGAAGGGCGACACTGCCAGCTAAGGTCGTGCGCAAGAACTGCCGTCGGCTGGCTTGCGTGGGTCGGTTCATGCTTCATATCTCCGCATACAGATGAGGGTTGATTTCAACCCCAAGACAAACCTGTGCGTTTAAAGTCCCGCGCGTATTGGATACAGCAACGTAGCCCACTTCTGCCGTAGAGAATAACGCACCAGTCCGATGAAAAAGGCCATCCGGCACGCCCGTGCTGGCTGGCCTTTTTCAGCAGTTGTTCGAGCTTAATGTATCCGTATACATTTGAGTCGAAATTCTCCACTTTGTCAAGCTAATTGCATTAAATTTGCTCTTGCAACTCGTTGCAAACAACGGAAAGAAAAGCTGGATTGGAGTGCGAACAGAAATGTAATGGTTGCAGCATGCCCTAAGGAATTGCAGGACCAGAAAACGCAGACTCGCCGATCTAGGATAGATGAATCATCTCAATCAAATGCCTCGAGGTTGCTATGTGCAGGAAAGAGTTTCAGACGATTTACGGGCATTCTTACGGATGTATAGGATCATGGAGCAGTCGTAGAGAAAAATATTGAGAAGCCGGAGTTGGCAGAGTTGTGCTACCGCGCCTGTCTTGGAGGTTTGCTAGTGGTGCTAGGCGGTCGTAGCAACTACTGAAAGGAAAACAAAAAGATACACGCCGCGCTCTGTCACAACCAAGTCTGCCTTCGTTCCGCTTGTCAGCCGCCAAGAATGACCGTCCACAAAAAGACGTTCGCTGTAACGCTCTCTTCATTCTGTGATAAACGTTGTGTCGATCACCGTAACCGACTAGAATGTTGTTTCGCCATGCACACTGCACATGGAAACCTTGAGAATTGGTCGCCGAAAGGCGCCACAGAACGTCAGGCCGTCTTGGATGAGTTACGTCTCATCCAGGAGAGCACCCACTTCTGCAACAGCAGACGTTATCCGGCCATGTTGCGCCATATCGTGGAGAAGACGCTGGACGGCCAGCACTGTGCTCTGAAAGAACGGACCATCGGTATTGAGCTTTTTGGCCGGACGGCAACGTACGACACCAACACTGACACCATCGTGCGCTTCACCGCCGGCGAAGTACGCAAACGCCTGCAGTTGTACTACTCCGAACAGGGCAAGGCAGCGCGCATACGGATTGCACTTCCGCCTGGATCCTATACCGCAGAATTTTCTCTGGGACCGGAAGCAGCGGAATCGTTGTCTGGCACCGCAGAGCCGGACTCCACCGCGGCAGATACTACCGCTACGGCTGGATATCCAGCCAGTGAACTCACCGTCCAGCAGCAGCAACCATGGCTGCGCGTTATTTTCCGCTCGCGCCGGACTATCGCGATCATGACGATCATTCTGCTGCTCCTGGTCGGCGGCGGTGTCTTCTTTTGCTCGCCGCGGCAAACGCATGAACAAGACATATTGCGTCAGTTCTGGGCGCCCGCGTTGCAAGCACCAAATGTTGTTCTGTGCAGCGGCAGCGTAACCTTCCGCGATGGCAATTATTCTGGTGTGACAACGGCGCGTAAAAGCATCGACTATCCGTTTGTCTCCATGCAGAATGTTGTCTCCATTTCCAGAATCCAGGACACACTCAATCACCTCAGCATCAAGACTCATCTGGCTTTTTCTGCGAACACGCCGGTAACCGATCTGCGCGAACATACAGTGGTTCTGCTGGGTGGCTTCAACAACGACCTAACTGTTCGTTTGACCGAGCCGCTGCGCTTTCACTTCGTTGTGAAGACGCATGAGCACATTGCCGATAACCAGCACCCGAATATGATCTATGAACGCGATCCGGCACTTTCCTACGCTAGTGCCGATGATTACGCGATGGTGGCTCGTTTTCGTGATTCAACCATAGATGGCTGGGTTTTTGTTCTAGCTGGCATCGGAAGAAACGGCACAGAAGCCGCGGCGCAGTTTGCCACAAACCCGCATGATCTGGAACAACTGCGAACGGCGCTCGGCGGCTCCCTCTCCGACAAAAACCTGCAGGTGCTTCTCAAGATCAACGTCATCGACGGAAAAACCGGTGCGCCTTCGATCATCGCTGTCCACACTTGGAAATAAGCCGTACTCCACGATTTGCTTGCGGAACGCTGCCGTTTCTAGGTGCTTCTTTTTACTTTGTTATATGCCTATGCGGATCCGGACAACCTCTGCTTACGCCAGCGGGAGTTCCCATGTTCTGCAAGTGTGACCTAGTGAGATGGATCCACCTCGAGCAGATGAGTTGATAGGTCACGGTAGGGGCGAGCCACAAGGGGTACGTTTGTCCTTACCGCGACGGACTTAAGTGTCTGCCCCCCCACCCGATCAGACAAAGCTAAGGCGATAGCGCTTACCTGCTTCGAGTTTTACCTGTACGCTGCCATCGGGCAGCGGTGCGAGTTTGACGGTGGCAGCAGAACGGCACTGCGCAATCTTTTGTCCGTGTGGTGCGCGCAGCAGAACGGCTCCGGAATGCGCAGGCCGTAGTTCTGCGCTGGCAGCTTTACCATCCTTCCAGACAATATCCACCTCCACAGCGCCACGTGCGCGCAGACCCTTCACTTCGCCATCATTCCAGATTGTGGGCAGAGCGGGCAGCAGATCGATGGAGCCCTGATGGCTCTGCAGCAGCATTTCCGCCATTGCAGCAGTGGCTCCGAAGTTGCCATCGATCTGGAAGATCTGCGTACTGCCGGAAGGATGGGTGTTGAAGAGATTGTCTTCGGTGCTGTGGCGCATGAGCATGACCAGCGACTCCCAAGCCTTGTCGCCATCGCCCAGACGCGCCCAGAAGGCAATGGCCCAGGCACGGCTCCAACCGGTATACGCGCCACCATGCGCAAGGCGGCGCTCGAGCGAAGCGCGTGCGGCCTGCGCCAGGGCCGGCGTGGCGCGCGGCGTGATCTCCGCGCCTGGGTAGAGCGGATAGAGATGCGACATGTGACGCTGGCCGGGCGTCTCCTCTTCGAAGTCGATGGACCACTCCTGCAGCTGTCCGTAGCGGCCCACCTGATACGGCACCAGGCGCTCGCGTGCCGCAGCCAAGCGAGCAGAGAACTCCGCATCGATGCCGAGCTGTTGCGCCGCAGCCTTGCAGTTGGCAAAGAGTTCGCGGAGCAGCGCCATGTCCATGGTGCAGCCGGCGCTGGTCATGGCGGGCTTGCCATCGGGAGCGCGAAAGTTGTTCTCGGTCGAGAGCGACGGGCAGGTGGTGAGATGCCCCTGGCCATCCTCTATGAGCCACGCCAGACAGAACTCGGCTGCGCGTTTCATGATGGGATAGGCGCGGGCGCGCAAGAAGGCCTCGTCGCGCGTGAAGAGATAGTGCTCATAAAGATGCGCGCAGAGCCACGGACCGCTCATGCACCAGTTGGCCCAGGTCGGCTTACCAACGCCCATGCCCACCGGATTCGCGGTGCGCCAGAGATCGGCGTTGTGATGCGAGACCCAGCCGGGCAATCCATAGTTTTCACGCGCGGCCCGTTCGCCGGTGTGGCTGAGCTCCTCCACCAACTGGAAAAGAGGCTCAGCGCACTCGCTGAGGTTGCAGCTCTCCGCATGCCAGTAGTTCATCTGGGTGTTGATGTTGGTGGTGTAATTGCTGCTCCACGGAGGCTGCACCTGGAAGCTCCAGATGCCTTGCAGATTGGCCGCCTGCGAGCCGGGACGGGAACAGGAGATCAGCAGATAACGTCCGTACTGGAAATACAGCGCCATCAGCGCCAGGTCGGGATGATTCTCATACCGCTTCAGGCGCTGGTCGGTGGGTGTGGAATCGGATGGCGCCTGCCCCAGACGCAGAAAAACGCGATCGAAATATTTCTTGTAATCGGCGATGTGACGGCGGCGCAGGGTAGAGTCATCGCGCACCAGCGCCGCATCCAGGCTGGCAATGGCCGCAGCCACCACCGTGGGCAATGGCGTGTCGGGCTGCAGGTCGTAGCCGCGAAAGCCGGTGGCGATGGTCAGCAGAATGGTGCAGGCAGTGGCATGCTCGATCCGGAGACGGCCGCCGGCTGTGTACACGCGTCCGCCCTCAGCGCGCGCCTCAAGCGCGACCGCGTAATACATGCCCTCGCCAGGCCGATCGCTGAGCTCCACGACAGCTTCGCGCGCGGGATGGCCAGCATTGGCGACATGGCTGGAGGCCTTGCCCTTCATCACCAGACGACGCTCAGCAACTGCTTCGACAGTTTTCATCAACGCGCCATCGAGCCAGATCTCGCCGTTGAGCGCTCCGGGCTGGCCGGCCTTGAGACGCAGCACCAACACGCCATCGGGCGCGGAGGCAAAGGCGCTACGTTCGAATTCCACGCCGCCCGCCGCCATCCGCACCGTGGCCACGGCATTGGCCAGATCGAGCTCACGCCGGTAGGAAGCAACTTCACCGGGCGCTTCCAAATCCACATGCAGATTGCCCACCGGCTGGAAAGCTTCAGAGAAGAGGCCCTGCATCTGATGACAGATGGCGTCGGCCTTGTGGTAGTCCTTTTCTTCCAGCACGGCGCGGCGCACATCAGCCAGATGGTTCTTGGCATCGGGATTATTGCCGTCTTTGGGAAAGCCGGACCAGAGCGTATCGGTATTCAGCTGCAGGGTTTCATGCAGCGGATTCATAGCGAGCGGCTCATCGACCGGATCATGATGCGGATCGAGCGATGGCACGGGCCGCTGCAGGCCGCCGCCATACAGCATGGCACCCAGACGACCATTACCGATTGGCAATGCGTTGACCCACTGATGAGCGGGTTCGAAGTAGCAGAGCTTCAGGCCATCGGCCAGCGGCGCTGTGCTTTGTGTAGCTCCAAGACGATCCACAAAAGGAAGAGTGCCGGCGGCCGTAGCCGTGGCAAGAAACTGACGTCGAGTGGTGTGTCCCATCTGTATGACCCTCGTTCGAATGCGAAGACGTTAGCGCTAAAGTAGCTTACCGAGACAGCCTACCATTGCGAAGCCCAGGACGGCCAGTTAGCGGACTTTTGCATCGGCGATGCGCACTTTACACAAATGGATCGCAACAACGACCGTACCTTCTTTTTGTCGTCTGGCGTGGCAGGCGCAAGGCGATCATGCTGAGGTCCACCCGTCAGGCAGTGAACCTGCCGTTCACGCCTATTACCACGCCGGTGATGAAGGACGCATCCGACCCCACCAGGAAAACGATGGTGGCGGCGACTGCTTCGACTTCAGCAAAGCGGCGGATCGCGTGGCTTGCCATGATGATTGATAGCAGCTTATCTTTTGAAGCAGTCGCCATATCGGTCTCGATGATGCCCGCCAACACGACGTTGACAGTGATGTTGCGCCGTCCAAGATCACGCGCGGCTCCCTTGGTGTAGCCGACGACTCCGGCCTTGCTTGCCGCATAATCGGCGGTGCCAGGAAATGCGATGCACGTCCCGAGGCCGGAGCCAGCCGAAACAATGTGCCTGCCGTCCGGCATGGCCTTGGCGTCGGCGCGAATATTGGCGCTCACTCCCATGGTGTTGAGCATCCACTGGCGATCCATCGCCGCATTGTCGGTTTCGGAGGCGTCGATGGTCTTACCCTACCAGGCGATTGCGGTGTTGTTGGCGAGGATGTTGAGCTTGCCAAAGGTTCTGACGATCGTTTGAATCAACTGCTCGGATGCAGACGGCTGCGCATGCATGATCCCGTGCCTCAGACCGGCGCGTGGCTCAGATCAGTTGTACAGGGGTACTTCAACTACTGCGATGTGCCGGGAAATCTCGATAGCCTCTGGCTGTTCCCGGAGCGCGTGCTTCGCTGCTGGGGGCAAGCGCTCAAGCGCTGCAGTCAAGGACACCGGTACGCCTGGGTCCGTCGTCTCAAGCTGGCTGCACAATGGCTTCCTCAACCTCGTGTGCTCCATCCCTATCCCCTTGACCGCTTCGCCGCCACTCATCCAAGATAAGAGCCGCATGCGCTAATGAGCGCTCGTGCGGATCTGTGCGGGGTGATCAGCAATGATCGTCCCTACCGCGGCCATTTCCAGAACAAAAGGACCTGGAAACGTGGTGAGGCCTGAACGCGCCAATCGAGATCACTTCCGGTTTGCCGGTAACTACAACAAAGTATCGACTCACATGGTTTTTGCTAATAGAATTAGCACCGCTATCACTCCATAACTTCCGGAGCAGACTCAGATGAGGCGAAATGCATTATTGATTCTTATGACAATGCTGGGGGCGATGCTTTGTTGGTGGGCCCTGATCCAGAATCCAGGAGCCCTGCTACCGTTGTGGTTTATTTTTGTCCCCATTGCTCTTGTGGCGCTGGGTACCGGCTTGGCGACGATCCTAGCAAATAGAGTGTGGCCATGCTTTTTCGCTGGATCGGCCGCTGGAACACTCGGAGGGTTATACACCGGGGCAATGATCTGGCCAATCAAAGACAGCGAAGCAGCCGGCATATTTGCTTTCTTTATTCTTCCCATCGCAGTGGTAACTGCTCTTTTGTCTGTCGGTGCGGAACTTGTCGGAAGAAGAATGTCAGTGACCAATCCGCGAACCCGTCGTGCAATCTGGGTTGCGTTCATCGGTTACTGCGCCCTTGGTCCGGCGGTGCTCCTGTTGACGCCTCCGCTCTTCCCAATACTTCTCGCGCATAATGACCACATTGCGACAAAGCGATTTGATGGACTGAAATCAGCGGTCGCAAGGACGGTGGCGGAAGATAGTAGCTTCTTGCAGACGTGCAATGGCCGCGCTCTCAGCTCGCGATATTCCGGTCCTCGAATCAGCCGCTCAGATTGGGACCACATAGCAGGTAAAGATGGCATTCAACCAAGAGGAGCCGCTGTGGAAGGCGGTTACAACTATCTTGTAGCCTGTTATGAAAACGGCGCATACACGATTACCGCAAAACCCGTTTTAGAAAGGAGTGCCGGTACGCTTATATTCTGTGCCGATCAGACCGGAACACCAAAATGTGGCATCAGGTGGGAGAGTCACCGTTTCGAGTGCATGCCGTGTTCGAACTAACGTCGCTACTCCTCACCCTCAACTGAGCATTTTTGATTTGCACATAATCGCCTTACCATACTTCCAGACTGCTTCTGCTTGGAAATACAGTAAGGGCCGCACGCGCCAACTGAGAATTAGACGCGTGAGTCAATGGCGAAAAGCCGCCTCGTTCCCGGCATCTACCCGGCAGGGCACAGGCTTAGAATTAACGGTATGAAAGCTACCAGCGCTCTACAACTCACCTTCAGAGAACTCACCGAACACGACGCCAGTGCCGTTCTCGTCTTGGTGGGTTCAGTCCTTGAGGCTGCCGAAACAACAATCACCTCCCGCGAGGAGTTTGTGATCGAAGAGGAGCAGGAGCGTACACTTCTTCGCTCCTTCCAAAAAAGCGCATGTAACTTAGCGCTTGGCGCCTTTCATGATGGACGTTTAGTCGGCGTACTTTTCATGGAGCAGCTTCCAAAGCGAAGGAACCGGCATCGGGCCACCCTCGGCATGAGTGTCGATCCGTCCATGTGGGGACAGGGCATAGGGAGCAATCTCCTGCAAGTACTTCTTGGCATGCCTGAAGCTCTTCGGTGCTTTGAGCAGCTAGAGGCGTCTGTTTTGTCCAACAATCCGGCCAGTCTCCGTATCATGAAGTCAGCCCGTTTTCAGCCCATCGGTACAGTTCCGAATGCAGTTCTGCTTAACGGGACTTCCATTGATGAGACATTCTTCGTGCTCAAGCTCCAGTGAAGTGAGTCCCAAGAAACAGGGATTTTTGTAAGTGATGTTGCTCAGTTTATGGCAAATCGCCGAGTCACTCACCGACTCGGGTAGCTCCTCAAAATCGGCCGGGATCCATCGATCCCGTCAAGTTGACGGAAAACGGCGAGTCGGACAAATGCCGTCCCCCCTTGCACAATGAACGCATCATCGCCAACTCGCGTTTCCAACTGCTGAGGTTCTGGGAACGTGACTTGGACTGTTGGCAACAGTTAAGAATGATGCATCGATCTGCGGATTCGATGACGCTTCAGCTTTTCCTCCTTCTGCACCTTCTCCAAAGGAATACAGAGCATTCTTTCGCTTCTATTCGTATATTTTTCGCTCGTTTGCTATCCTCGAGAGCGTGAGGATGACGATTGAACCAGAAACAAGAACCTCCGATATTTCTGAACGAGTTACTGGGCGACCAGAGACTTGGACGCCTCTTCTCGTCTAAAGATCGAGATTGCGCGCTTCAACTCTGGATTCTTCGTATCCGACGCGGTGAAATAGTTGAAAACCGGATCGTGTATGGCCGCCTGCTCCCCTATGATCATTCCGACAGTACGTGGCACGCCACGGATGATGAGAACTTTGAGTGGTTTGGCGAGCACAGGGCCGAACTGATTCGTGTCAATCTCTATCTCAAGAGCAGCAAAACGTCGGACCTGCTGCGGATTCTCGCCAGCGGACAAGACATCGCCCACCTCACCACGGAACTTGCGCTCAAGCTGAAGCCAACGCTCGCCCAACGCGTCGCTACCGCCTCTTTACATCCGCCCATCGTCTTTCGCCCGGTTGCTTATTTGTTGAACCGAGATTCTCGTACAGAGGGGCCGCTCAGTCCGCACGGCTCCGCTGGCGCCCTCAGTGCATCTCTGGTTCAGATCGACAAGGTCCGACTGCTCTCTGACAGCCCCGATACGAACGAGGCTTTGGCGAATCTCGTGATAGGTCATCTAAACGCAGACACAGGACTGAGGTTCGACCTTGATGACGCTGGCCGCTTGGGAGACGTTGAACTCTTAGTATTTCCGACCCTTGATGACCGAGAGCAAGAGCTACTGAACGTGGACTGGCAGCAGGACGGTGCAGCACTCCACGTTCGGCTTAGAACGATCCAGGTGCCCGCTTACCGGAAGTTTCGAGTCAGACTTGGCATCTACAACAATCGGCAGCTCGTCTACAGCAGCATTAGAACTGTGGACATCGTGGCACCGAATTTCCTTGAATGCCAGTTCACGCTTCCAGAACGCCTCCGTCCAATCACCGACGAAGCGGAAGTTGAAATTTATGGGGTGCCAGAAGATAACGGCACTGATGACCTGTGTTGCCGATGGCGAATCGGGTACATCCGGCAAATCAATCTTAATGTGCAACTGATAGGTAGTTCCGGGCAGTCTTTTCGTTTCGATTGGCTTGAGAACGTCATTAAGAATCCCGATCTATTGCCACGGGTAAGAGCCGCATCTGCAGTCGATCAAACACACGCGGGAAACCCATCACATGTCGGAGGAAGACTAGCTGACTCTTGGGTTGATGCAAACTGGGCAGCCGAATCATTCCTGCGACGTGTACACCCTCAGGCGTCCGATGGCCGCTTCTTCGCAAAGCTCAGCGACAGCAACGGCGTCAGTCGACTCGAGCTGGTCGAATGGTTCAAGGCTCTGCTGAAGAACCACCCGAACCATCAGGTGATTGTCTACGATCCTTGGTTCGAAGATGCAGGCATCGCAATGATGGTTCCGAATGCCACCCGCGATGGCGATTACATCGTTTTCACTTCATTGCCAAAGCCAGAACGCAAGACCGAACGCTGTTGGTGCGCGTTCTTGTCTAGTCTGAAAGCATGGTGGCAGAGATTGAGAAGCGAAGATGCCGTGCCGAAGAGTCGAATCAACACTCTCTTGGCGGCCTGTGAACGCATGATTCCCCTAAGGAAGAATGTTCGGCTTCGCATTTTCGCCCTGAAGTTCGGCCTGCTCCACGACCGGTACATACTCGTAATCGGTAACGACGCAATCCCATCTGCTGGCTTTCATCTCTCGAATTCTCTCCAGAAGTCGAATGAGAATCATCCGCTACTCATCACGCCAATTCCAGCCGATGTCCTCCTCAGAGTCCACGATTACACTAAGCAACTCCTGAAGGAAGCAGAACAGCCTCGATCGAAGTCGGGCCCGTCCGATCCGAACATTACGCTGCTTTACGACTCGACCCAGCAGCAAGCAAAGGTCGTAAAGCGTATCGAGCCTCTCTACTTCCTAGACCTGCCTCGGTCGGGTAACGTCCTCGCAGGTTGGACAGGGGATGATTCGTTGCGGGGGCTTGCTGGAGGCCCTCTAAAAACTGTCATGGCTGAAAAAGGCTTCTTGGACGATGACTCGTTGTCGTTACCAGATTCGCCAGGATTCGCTGGATGTTTGAAGCAAGCGAACGGCGATTTCTCTAACTTTCGTGATGACTGGTTGGTCCTTGGAGAGTTGTTCGCCAACACAACAGATGGTCTTCAAGTCATCGACGAGTTTCCGGACCGCGCGCAGTTTCTCGCCTTTTTGTCGGATTACGTTCTGCACGCGTTTTCGAGAAAACACAGCCGGGAAGTCGATAGCCCGCTGAGTCACGTCGCTGTTTCTTATTTTCAGACGCCTCTGCTCCAACTATTCCAATCTGCGAATCGCCCTGAGAGCTTCGTCCACTTCATAAAATACGCCGCCCTCAGTTGGGCCGAATGGTACGCCGTCCGTTCGTTGTGGCGTCATTCACCGGAGGCGCTTGTATCGCTTGCCACAGCTCAGGTGTCCTTGTTGCCGCTAGGTGTGAACGAAGGCTATGCTGTACAACTTTCCCTGCTGAGTCAGATTGCCAGCGAGGTTGCCATTGCTGGTGAGACAGGATCCGAAGAGTCACAGAGAACGAGTCTAATCAACAGCAGCAATGGATTTTTCCAATGGATGGGTTGGAATCTCGTTGACGAAGAACTGAAGAAGCCCAATGGTTTCCAGACCTTGGACGCTGCACTCAGTGGAGCCAATCTGGAGAAGAAGATTCCTGTTCTGGGCTGGCTAATCCAAAATCACTCTCACGACCAAAACGCTACGCTGTTCCTGACACTGGTTCAAACCCTGCATCAAACGCTTACATCGATCCTGAGCGCTGACCAGACGAAAGCTCTCATCGATTCGCTTCGAGGCCCGGTACGTAAACTGTCTTGGTCTGAACCGTGGCTCTATCGCGATGTCATTGAGCCGCTGGAGGCCGGGGAGCGCCTAGCCGCAGATGATCTCTGCCAGATTTGGGTTGAGGAGCTTCGTTCATACTTTGTCGACGAGACCGAAGGCCGTAGCCACTTGTTCCGCCGCGAAGCCGAGGGCAACGTTATAGAAACTGCGGCTCAACTGTATGCCCGAAGCAGTAGTGTACAGAAGCAGAAATCGCTCAAGGCTTTTCGCGGCGCGCTCCTTGCGGCGAAGCGAGAGATTCAGAAGCCGCTTGCGAGCACTTCGAATTGGAACAAGTGGAACTCGGCCCTTGTCGTGGCGATGTGGATCTACTCGTTCACGGCTTGGGCAAACTCTAAGTCTAGCGGTTCTGGCGCAGACCAACCACTTATCCAACTTTCCGGCGAAGCACGTTTGCTCGCCCTAACGCGCCCTCCGGACGAATGGAGATCGTATCTCGGGTCTGGGTCGGGCCAACTAGCCTCCTTTATCGAAGAGGTTGAAAGCCTCTAAACCCGGACCAGCGGCAGTCCTCGTCTTGGAATCAAAGTGCGGGCGGCGTGCACGGATCGGTCAGAAAGTTGTCTCGCGCCTCCGAATGGACTGGATTTGCATTGGCCGCAGGGCAAGCGCCGGCACTTTGCGCGCCGCGTATATATGAGCGCAACTCAGCAACGCGGCAATTGAACACAGCAATGCGACTGATCGACTTCGCTTGGTTATGACTCAACTCCAGTAACGAATGGTCAGCGACATCTACTTAGAAGGAACGCCACAAGAGTACACCTTCTCATCCATCGGAAATGTTGAGATCGCTATCCTCGGTCATCCACGTATTCTGTTGCCGGGTAAGCGGGTGCTCGCATCGAGTCGAGTTCGCAGCGATGGCCTACAAGCTTAAACGGCCCTCGGAGCCATCTATCTAATGCAGGTGCTACAGAACAACCAATCGGAGCGCATGCCCGTCTACTCAAGTCAGCGCGGAGATCAACCTTCGCACATTTGACCCGTCGAGTTCCGTAACAGACTAGGGACTTGACTCCTGCCCCGCAGGCCGGGGAGCGAAGTCTGCGGCACAGCGGAAAGGCGCTTGGGACTGATGTAGCTTTTGGACATCTGCCGATCAACGCAGTTGCAACACAACGACAATTTCGTCAATGAGTGAGAAATCGCCAATGCGCTCATTGAAGCCGGATTGCTACAGGGAGGTCGGCCAGCATTTAGGAATCCGATGGACATAAGTGTCTACTATTAATTTAGCGTCCAGTAGCTCATCCCACGCTATATGCGCGATCAATCGAAAACCTATCCTCTAAACCAACCTCCACCAGTGGCTACCTGAATTTCCCTTTCCAATCCTCGTCGCTTTGTGAGTCTGAAACCAAATACTCACAATGGAGATCCATTGCCAAAGGCAAAACGGAAAAGAGAGAAATGTTCCTCATAAACCGAAGCGCACCGCATCTCCTCAATGAGCATCTCCCAGCAGGTCTTTCTTATCGTCCATCTTCCGAGGAAATACGCGTTCATAAAGCGCCAAATCAGCTATGCGGAATACCCCTGGAGGTTCAGCTCTTGATCTCTCGCAGCCACTTTCTCTTTGCAGGACTGTTCAAGAACGGAAGTCCAGGCTTCGCGCCGACACGACGCAAATAACGAAATGAGCATCCGTACTGAATATCCGGCATTGTCCGTGCGGAAGCCATCTCCGGGACTGCCACGGTCAGTTCTTCCCATAACGGCCAGTCCAGGCCTTTGTCCCACCTGTGCACCTGTTCCGCAGAAGAACCTACATGTAGTAATTCCAGTGAGAGCCGATCATCCGACAAATGAACTTTGTATTTTGTATTTGGTGGCATCTGCGCCTGCTCCATCCAGTTCTTCAACCTGCGATCCACATACTCAAGATCGCTTGCTTCG
>Ga0207800_1000249_pt1 | contig 17000 bp, 10 predicted proteins | sample LuqExpMetageno11_FD_187769 | JGI IMG/M metagenome (GOLD analysis project Ga0207800, IMG submission 187769) | Tropical forest soil microbial communities from Luquillo Experimental Forest, Puerto Rico - Sample 11 (SPAdes) | ecosystem: Environmental > Terrestrial > Soil > Tropical forest ... | reverse complement strand
GCTAGTTGACAAGGCGCAATTGTTGACGCTTACCGCACCAGAGATGACGGTGCTCATTGGCGGCATGCGCGTGCTTAATACCAACTTCGGACAGACCCAACACGGCGTCTTTACCCGTAGGCCGGAAGCGCTAACCAACGACTTCTTCGTGAATCTGCTTGACATGAGCACGGAGTGGAAGGCTGTATCGGACACCAAGGACATATTTGAAGGGTGCGATCGCAAAACTGGCGAAGTCAAGTGGACCGGCACGCGTGTCGATCTCATCTTCGGTTCTAACTCCCGGCTCCGGGCTCTAGCCGAGGTTTACGGAAGCGCGGACGCGCAGGAGAAGTTTGTCCAGGACTTCGTGGCGGCCTGGGCCAAGGTGATGAATCTTGATCGCTTCGATCTTGCCTGATCGTAGCATAGTCGTCAAGGGCTTGAAGATCTTTAAAACAAAAGACTTTGCTCAGGCTGGAAAAGGTATCGGTCGCTTAACAAGATAGGGCAGAAACATACGATTGGCAACCTTGTGGCCGACCTGAGCCATGTCACCATTCCAGCTATTCAGAGATGTGGAAACGAAAACTTACGGCAGGCTGATGAGACTTTGCAGCATCTATAGAGCCAAAAGAAGTTCGAGGATATACTGAAATAAATAAGTCTATCCTCGAATTCTCTATTTTTTATCGCGGAGTCGTCCATTGTTGCTTTCACTTTGGCTTTTGGATTGCCTGATTGTTATGCGAGATTACTATTTCCACAAGTTAACAATCTCTATGAATCAATGAACTCACTCATTCCAGGCTCCACTTCTTCCTGAACTCAAGCTTCTGTTGGCTGTTCATCCAGTGACTACCATCACAGTAGGGCTTGTTCTCTGACTTCCCGCAGCGGCAGAGGGTTACTCTGTTCCGGGATTCATACATGCTGCTATCTGCAGATTCAATGGGGACACCGCCTCGAACCCAAAGGTGGTCTTCACAATCTTTTTGTCTGTCGTGAACCAGTACAATAGATGGTTCAAATTATTTTTCAAAGGGTTTGCCTGTCTCTTTGTCCCACAGGACCAGTCGTCCTGACAGGCAGATAATGCTCCTCTATGGCGGTTCGTCGGGCTTCTGAGTCTTCTGATTTTTGTATGAGATTCCTTATTCCACCAGACCGCTGGCAGAAACGAGAATGATCACAGAGCTCGTGGGCATCGGTGAGTTTTAGATCAGGACCTTCAAACGTTCCCACTTTTTCCAGGTAAGGCTTTCTGCTGGCTGTTTCGCTACCGTCAAAACCAATCTTACGGTGGGTCCCATCACAGAAGGGCTTGTTTTTGGATGAGCTACAGCGGCATAAGATATAAACATCCTGTCGAGGTCATTCCTTTATATCAATTAATTCTCTGATGGGGCCAGCATCTTCGGTGATAATTACCTGTTAGAAAAGCGGTACTCCACCTGTAACCCGATACGGTCCATCTTTGATTATCTTAATCTTCATTTCTTTTTTATTTACTGCTATAATCATAGTCTCTCAATATGGAATAGATTTCACAATTTTTTAAATTCCTTTGGATTAACTTCCTAAATTAAAAATAAATCTCAAAAAGTATGATGGAAGAATTTAGCAATTTTTCAGTTAGGGGATAAACGGTTCTATAAAATAAATCCTTCTGTATTAAGTAAATTAGGTGTTTAAAACACTCAATTTTAATTTCTAATGATTTATGAGGCACGAAAATTGAACGTTCTATGCATTATTCAAAAAATAATCACTACTCTCTTTCCTAAAGCCACTCACCAAAGATGAATACTATAGGATGAATAAACATCAAAAATGAATACTATAGAATGAATAAAGTGAACCGATTTCTCTTGGAAGTCTGAAGATATTTTCTTCTAAAACTTGAGTCGTTAGGCGATGGTTTTGGGATAACTCAAAACCATCGCTTTTTTACTCCCGACGATCCGCTTATTGTTATCTACTCTGGTATCCACCGAAAAGATAGAACTCAAAATATTCAAATTATTACAAAAAATCAAAACATATGAAATTATATAGTGAAATCTCATAACAATTTGTGGGGATTCGCTCGCCCCCCGCATATCCAACATGCCAAACCTTGAAAGATTTTTATATTTTTTATCTTCACACGGCATCTGTAATCTCCATTGTGAACTACCCTTCCCTGCCCGCTAACGCGGGCGAGGAAGGAGCTTCTTAGTTCATCCCCCTGACTTTTGTCAGCGAGTCCCTAAGCTCTTCCCCACATTCCGTAGGTATCAAATAAGTTTCAAATTCCTATTAGGTTTTGATCTACAAGTGCAAATTTCTTAATATTGATAGCAGCGTTGATGTCTCTATCATGTTTGGTTTTACAATCTGGACATATCCATTCCCTATCCTTTAATGTTAGATCTGAATTATGATATCCACAGACTGAACAGAGTTTAGAGGATGGTTCAAACTGTCCTATTCTCAGAATGGTTTTCCCTAGCCATTCAGCCTTATACTCTAATTTTGTCACAAAGCTACTCCAGGCAGAATCCCCTATAGCCTGTGCTAAATGATGATTTTTTTGCATACCTTTAACATTCAGAGTTTCCAGAGCTATAGCTTGGTTTTCGCTAACGAGTTTAAAAGAGAGTTTGTTCTGGAAATCATTTCTCTGATTAGTTATCTTTTCATGGAGTATAGCAAGTCTTTGTCTTGCTTTTGCTCTATTCTTAGAACCTTTCTGTTTCCTGCTGACTCTTTTCTGAAGCACTTTAAGTCTCTGAATAGAATTCTTAAGATATTTAGGATTCTCAATTTTTTCTCCTGTGGAAAGGACTGCAAAATCCTTGATACCTACATCTATTCCTACTGTATTTAATTCTGAAAAATTCTGCTTTGTAGGAAGTTCTTTTCCATTCTCTATAAGAATACTAATAAAGTATTTTCCTGTGCATGATTTTGATACTGTTGATGTTCTAAGTTCTCCTTCAAACTTTCTATGTAATACTGCTTTAATCTCACCGATTTTTGGAAGTTTTACAACACTCTTTTCAAAGTCAACTGTATAATGTTGAGGAACTTGGAAAGATTGAACAGAATTTTTTTTAGATTTGAACTTAGGAAAGTCTGTTTTTTCCCTGAAATATTTCGTAAAAGCGGATTCTACATTTATTAACGATGTTATCAATGATTGAGAATTAACCTCTCTCAACCAGGGGTTAGCTGATTTGACTTCTTTTACCAAAATACTTTGTAATTCAAATCTTGATAGTGATTTTTTATTTTGTTCATAACTTTTTATCTTTTGCTCCAAAGCCCAATTATAGACAAACCTACAGCTACCAATATGTTTCTTAAATGATTCAGTTTGATCTTTTGTAGGTTTTAATCTATATTTGTAAGCTCTAAGCATAGTATATTATATAGGTTTTACAAGTTATATACTTTTCGTAAAACAAAAACTTATTATGGAAAGTTGGCGGCTTTCACTCCACACCTGTTGGGCTACGATCTCCGAGGAAGGGGACTTCTTGCCTTATAAGTTAAAAACAGATTTTATTATAACGTTTGTTTTTCTCTTTTCTTTCATCCAACTTCTCGGACAAGATAATGTTTAAAGGAAGTGCTTTTAATACGGTAGGATAAATTACTGAATTAGGTGAACTTGATATGAGAATCGCAGTATGCGGGAAAGGAGGAAGCGGAAAAAGTACGATCTCTGCTCTTCTAGCAAAGGAAATGGCAAAAACTAAAAACGTGCTTGTGCTCGACATTGACGAGTCCAATTATGGGCTACACAGCCATCTTGGATTGGCAGCCCCTCGGGATCTTATGGAATATTTTGGGGGGAAAAAAGGCTTTAAGGAAAAACAACGAGCTGCTCCAAAAAAAACGCAGTTCTGGGGACTTGCAGCCAATGGGAGTGCTTTAGGGCAGGCACAGCAGCAATCCCGGTTTTTTGATAAGAGGTGGAGTTTTTCCGACCTTCCACCGGAATTTGTGGAAGAAAAGGATGGGGTCAAGCTGATGGCAGTTGGCAAAATTCATGATTTTGGAGAGGGCTGTGCCTGCCCCATGGGAGTCCTTACAAGGGAATTTCTTGAAAACTTTGACCTAGGAAAGGACGATATCGTAATCGTGGATACCGAGGCCGGTACTGAGCATTTCGGCCGTGGAGTTGATAAGGACTTTGACCTGATCCTTGTTGTTGTTGATCCTTCCTATGAATCCCTAAAGCTTTCCAAAAAATTTGATGAATTTGGCGCACAGTGCGGATGTAAGGTTTATTTCGTGCTTAATAAGGTTGAGCCAGATATAAAGGAAGAGATGCTGACTGCTGTAAAATGCGTGAATGTAGTGGCTGAAATCCCAGAAAAAAGAGAAATTTTTAAAGCATCTCTTAAAGGCGAAGAACTTAATTTTGATCTGGATGAAATCAAAAAACTTGCAGAATTTCTGAGCAAAAATTGATTTATTTATTCATGAGCTGGGACTGAGCGAGTTTTCGTTAATTTCATTATACCTTTTTTTTCTTTTGAAGTTTTAAAAGTTCGAAAAAAGATTCTCATTCAAAAATCAATGTTTAACTCTATTTTTGTTTTAATCATAAGTGTGAACTTCGATTGTTTCTCATTTTCTTTACGTGTTTACTGACTACACAAGAAAAAACTTCAGGGCACCTATCCGAAAGTATATTATTAATCATGGTATTTGAATAATGCAAAAGTTTTGACTTGTTTCAGACAGTAGATGTTGTTTGCTTAGCTGTCTTATTCAACTTTAAGTTTAATAATACTAATCGACAAGAATACTTAAGTTTACTACAGAAATCAATACGAATATAATTAATCTGTTATTATAGCGGTACTTTTCCTGTTTAAACACTGGAGATAATAATTATGATAATGCGCGAATACATGCTTGGAAACGTGGCAATTGCCCGCGGGCTTCTCGAAGGCGGCGTGCAGGTTCTTGCAGGCTATCCAGGAACTCCGTCTTCGGAGATTATAGATACACTTGCAGCCATAGAAGATCGGGATTACCATGTAGAATGGTCTGTTAACGAAAAGGTTGCAATGGAGGTTGCAGTCGGAGCTGCCTGGACAGGCGTCCGTTCTGTGGTGACAATGAAGCATGTCGGGCTAAATGTTGCAGCTGACCCTTTTATGACTCTTGCGTATGCAGGGACAAAAGGCGGCCTGATCGCAATCGTCGCCGATGATCCTTCGTGCCACTCTTCCCAGAATGAACAGGATACACGGCGCTATGCCCAGTTTGCCCTTGTGCCCTGCTTTGATCCCTCAACCCCCCAGGAAGCAAAGGATATGCTGCCCTACGCTTTCGAGTTCTCTGAAAAGTTTGAAATCCCTGTAATCTTTAGGCCAACAACCAGAATTTCGCATGGAAAATCAGATATCGAGCTCGGAGATATTCCCGTAGAAAAGTCGGCTCCTAATTTTGAAAAGCTTCTGGATCGCTGGGTTATGCTTCCAAAGAATGCCCGTCCACGTCATACCCATCTTCTTTCTATCCAGCAGCCAATTGAAGATGCTCTTGCCGAATCTCCCTGGAATTCCCTTGAGTTGAAACCTAATGCCAAATTAGGAGTTATAGGTGCAGGAATTGCTTCGGTGTATGCACAAGAAGCACTTGTAGAGCTTGGACTTGAGGTTTCTTTCCTTAAAATCGGAGCTTATCCGGTTCCGAGAAAGCTGATTTTCGAGTTGCTTAATACCGTAGATACCGTGCTTGTGTTTGAGGAGCTTGAACCTATTGTGGAAGAACAGGTAAAAATGATTGCACAGGAATCTGGGCTTGAGGTTTCGGTGCTCGGAAAAACAAACGGGTTTGTGCCAAGAGAAGGGGAACTGGAAGTAAGTGCCTTCCTTGAGGCTCTCAAGAAAACTTTTGACCTTGAGACAGAACCCGAACCTTTAGCTTTAGGCACGGCTTTTGAGCTTGCACCCCGTCCGCCTTCTCTGTGTGCAGGCTGCTCCCACAGGGCAACTTTCTACTCAATGAAAAAGGTTTTTGGAAAGGATGCGATTTATCCCAGCGATATTGGCTGTTATACTCTCGGGATCCAGAGCGGCACTGTTGAGACCACACTCTGCATGGGCTCAAGTATCAGCGTTGCTTCAGGTCTCTACCATGCAGGGGAAAAGCGACCGATCTGCTGTTCCATAGGGGACTCGACTTTTTTTCATTCAGGCATGAACTCGCTTCTGAATGCGATTGTCAATAAAGCAAACATTACAGTTACTATTCTGGACAACCGTATTACAGCCATGACAGGACACCAGCCAAATCCGGGCGTTGGGTATACGGCAACAGGAGAAACAACAGTACAGGTTTCACTCGAAGAGCTCTGTAAAGCAATGGGTGCCGGATTCGTATCGGTTGTCGATCCTTACAAACTTGAAGAAACCCAGGAAGCTTTTAAAGCAGCAAAAGATTTTGAAGGTCCGGCTGTGGTTATTGCAAGGCAGCCCTGCGTGATTTCAGGAAAAAGGGCAGGTATACGTAGAGTTCCGTATGTTGTTGACCCTGAAAAATGTGAAGGTTGCAAGCAGTGTGTGAAGTTTGGCTGCCCTGCAATTGGGTTTGACGAGGAAAATAAACGTGCTGTGGTTACGGCCCTTTGCAGCGGGTGTGGGGTTTGTGCCCAGATCTGTAAGTTTGATGCTATTCAGGAGGTAAAGCGATGAACCAGGCTGAGCAAAAGAAACTCGATCTCCTTATTACGGGAGTAGGAGGACAGGGTGCAATCCTTGCCTCGGATATTATAGGAAAGGCCGCAGTTACTGCAGGGCTACCCATTCGGGCTGCGGAAACTCACGGCATGGCCCAGCGCGGAGGTTCGGTTGTAAACCATATTCGGGTTGGAAATAATTATGGATCTATGATCCCGAAAAAAGGTGCAGATCTTCTACTTGCCCTTGAGCCCATGGAAGCAGTTAGATACCTGGATTTTCTGAAAGATGGCGGAATTATTGTAGTAAACACGCAACCCATAATTCCTGTAACTGTTACCTCAGGCCTTACTAAATATCCAGATGTTTCGGACATTCTTGATTTTCTCTCTGAAAAATACATAGTTAAAGCCTTTAATGCCGATGAGCTGGCTTTTGAGGCTGGGAACAGGCTTGCAATGAATGTCGTGATGGTAGGAGCAGTCTCAAGCTATCTACCGATTCCGAAAGAAACTCTGCTTGATAGTGTTAAAGCCCTTGTACCGCAGAAAACAATTGAAGTGAATCTCAGAGCTTTTGAGGCGGGAAGAAAAAAAGTAGAAGAAAGCTAAACCTTAAACTTTTTAAGAAATAGTTTGATCAAAAATAAGTTAGGATAGATTTCTACCTTCATTATGTTTTTAATTTCTTTTATAAATTTTACTTTCTTTTATTTTTAACTTCATTTTCCTAGTTTTTTAGATTTTAGTTCTATTTACTTCAGTTTTTTGATGTATGCCTATGGAAAGTGAACTACCACTCTAGGCTAAAGACCTCGTGGCTTCCTAGTTCATTCCCCTTTCTACTGAAAGCAAGTCCCTAGGCTCTTCCCCATGTTCCGTAGGTGTTGAGTGAATTTCAAACCCCTATTAGGTTTTGATCTTGAAGTGCAAATTTCTTAATGTTAATAGCAGCATTGATATCTCTGTTATGCTTTGTTTTACAGTCCGGACATATCCATTCCCTATCTTTCAAAGTTAAGTTTGAATTATGATATCCACAAACATTACAGATTTTAGAGGATGGCTCAAACCGTCCTATTCTAAGGATAGTTTTTCCATACCATCCAGCCTTATACTCTAATTTTGTCACAAAGCTACTCCATGCAGAATCTCCTATAGCCTGTGCTAAATGATGATTTTTCTGCATACCTTTAACATTCAGAGTTTCCAGAGCTATAGCTTGGTTTTCGCTAACGAGTTTAAAAGAGAGTTTGTTCTGAAAATCATTTCTCTGATTAGTTATCTTTTCATGCAGTTTTGCTAACAATTGTTTTGCTTTTTCTCTATTCTTAGAACCTTTTTGTTTCTTTGAAACTCTTTTCTGAAGCACTTTAAGTCTCTGAATAGAATTCTTAAGATATTTAGGATTCTCAATTTTTTCTCCTGTGGAAAGAACAGCAAAATCTTTGATACCTACATCTATTCCTACTGTGGTTGATTCTGAAAAAGTTTGTTTAGATGGAAGCTCTTTTCCATTCTCTATAAGAATACTAATAAAGTACTTTCCTGTGCAAGTCTTAGAAACGGTTGCTGTTTTCAGTTCTTCTTCAAACTTTCTATGTAATACTGCTTTAATCTCACCGATTTTTGGAAGTTTTACAACACTCTTTTCAAAATTAACAAAGTAGTGCTGAGGTACAGGAAAAGCTTGAACAAGATTCTTTTTAGATTTGAACTTAGGGAACCCTTTCTTTTCTCTAAAGAATCGAGTAAAAGCTGACTCAACTTGTTTAGTCATGCCTTGAAGAGATTGAGAGTTAACGTCAGCTAACCAAGGATTTTCTGTTTTTAAGGAAGGCATTAATTTGTTTAAGTCAAATCTCGATATAGATTTTTTAGTTTGTTCATATGTTTTAATTTTCTTGCCAAGTGCCCAGTTGTAGACGAACCTACAGCTACCTATATGTTGATCTAATTGTCTAGATTGTTCTACTGTAGGATATAGTCTAAAACAGTACGCTTTCATCATACAAACTATAATATGTTTTACCAACTTATATAATTTTGGGTAAACATTGGATATGAATACAAAAACTATAGCAAATATCTACTGATGTACTACTTTATTTTCGTTTGCACATAGCGAAAAAGAGTCCGATTTCGAAGTGTTAGAAATGGAAACAGACAAAAAAATATTCACCTACTTGTGAAGAGTGATCTGAAAGTCTCTGTTCTAGCTATATTTATAAAACTGAAACAGGAGACTACAAGTAGATTGGAAGAGTCAAGGTAAATACTTGAAAAGGTTCTATTGGGAAGAAAAAACACTTTGGAGTGATGTGTATTTTGCCTCAATAATAGGGGACGTGAGCAAAGAAACAGCCGAAGCATATATTAAAAACCAAGGTTGAAGTTGACGGCATTCATCCCCTGAGCTAAAGACTCAGGGGTTTTCTGCCTTAAAATTTATAAAAACATCTTGTTGCTAAATTCGGACACAAGGAGATGGCATTATGTGAATTCCTAACCGTTTACCTTAAAGTGTGTCCATCCTACTATAGATTAAATAAAAAACAGGCGACTTATATAGTTGTTTGCACTAATCTCATTTTTCTGCCTTCAAGATTCTAGCGCTTGGATTATAATTCGAGTTTGTGTAAGATAGTCCCAATGTAATTATATAAAAGAAATAGTATTCTATGAAATTATTTAACCTGGGTGGATTAAGTGCGATATAATTGGATAGACTCTCTTAAAGGATTTGGAGTTATTTTAGTTATTTTAGGCCATCTTCCTACTTCCCCTGAGCTGCATAAATATATCTTCTCATTTCATATGCCTTTATTTCTCTTTATTTCAGGGTATTTGTTTAATCAAAAAAAGTATTCACAAGCACGAAAGTTCATAACCTCAAGAGTAAGGTCACTTCTCTTTCCATACTTTTCACTTACCATCGTTAGTTATCTAATTTTCGTGCTAACAAGCTACTCTTTCTCACATAATAAATTTCACTTGCCTTATGGAGGAGACTTTTCAAAAACCATATATTCTACTTTATATGCCAGTTTTAACTTTGAACATTTTAATTCAGTGCTATTTAATGGGCCTCTCTGGTTCTTGCCCTGCTTGTTCGTTACATCTTTAATCTTTTACTTTTTGTTTAAAATATTTAATAAATCACTAAACTTGTTTATAATGGCAATAGTTTTAGTTTCTATAATTGGATATTACTCCGTAAATTATTTGCCTATGGCATTGCCATGGTCTATTGATATTGCTTTAAATGCAGTTACCTTCTATTCTGCCGGATATTTATTCAGAAATTATTTTGAAGATAAATTCTTTAGAATTACAAAAATTATTATTATTCCTCTACTTTTAATTTCTTTGTTTTCTATAAATATGGATATTACAGACTTGAATTTATGGAAGTTTAATGAAAATTATCTTACATTCTATCTTATAGCTCTTAGCGGAATACTTTCTTACATATATATTTTCAGAAAAATAGGATCTTCAAGATTTTTAGAGTATTATGGAAAAAACAGTTTGATAGTTTTCGGCTTACATATCCCTATTTTCTGGATTATTAATGATGTTATTAGATACATCTCAATAGTTTCCGGACTGGAAATTATAACAGAGAACTTCATTTTTTCAATTGTAAAGACATTTTTTGTTTTAGCTTTAGTGTTGCCTTTTACGTTTGTGGCTAACAAAATCTCAATGATTGAAAAGTCAAATAAAAATACGTCAAGTAGCAAGGAATTATCATAACCCAGAGATAAGTAATACTGGTTTGAGAACCCTTTGATTGAGGCTGAAATATCCCTAGCAGTAGCTGATCGAGTAAGAAGTTTTCAATTATCCGTTTTTCCGGAAGAATCCTCTTAAATAAATCTATGTCCTTTGAGTTAGTCCATCCTGTATTACGTAGGATGCCAAAAAGTCGAGGAAAGCTAGACCTTTACTTTTCTTTTGTAGTCAAGAGAGTGTTTTTTGTTGAATTTTATATTGTCAAAAGTTGATTAGTTATAACTATTTATTTCTGAACCTATTATGTAGATGCCAGCAAATTAGCTCTGTAGAAATTCTCTGAAATAATGGATTACATTAACTTAACGAATTGCCACATGTTTTTTATTTACATTACCTATGTCTAATTTTCAAAAACTATGCCAATTTACTCAAAATTTAGGATTATTATTTGCTTTATTTAATAACTATTACATAAAAGAGAACTTTTTTATAGTATAAAGTTATTGTTATTTCTAAACTGTATCATTATTTCAATAAATCTGTAGTATTATATGCAAGTGCCTTTGTCATATAAAATGAAATTTTTTCGGTGAGGTATTAATATGTTGCTATCTAGTATGGTTTCAAGTGCGGTTGCTTCGAGTGCAATCTCAATGGTCACAACCCCTGGGCTTCCTCAGTATGGGGCTGCAATAGTTGTTGGACTGATAGCTCTTTTATCTTTAAAAGAGGTTCTTTCAGCATCCGAAAAGTGGAACAAATATCTAAATAACTCTTTTAATATGGCAATTATTCCTTTAATTTGCAGCTTTGTAGCAGTTGTTGGTTACACGGCGTTATCTATATTAAAATAATTGCAATTTTATAGAGTATATATCTACTTTCGATTTTTATGTAGGGATCAACAGATCTTATATTTCTCTTTTTTATGAATTTCTTTCAATAACTTATTTTAATCTTCCTACCTTATATAATTGTCTTACAATTGTTTCATTTTCAAGCTTAACTTTTAGTTTTCTAAAATAGGACTTATGAAGTTGAACTGAATAATCAACAGCATAGACCTTTAACCTGCTTTCGGCAGGTAGACGTAAAAATTCATTTAATTTCTCTAATGCTATCTATTTATTAAGAACTTTTAAATCTAATTTGAACTCAAAAACTATTGAATGTTATCTATGTCATTATTAATATATATTTCTTACTATAATGAAAATGACAAATCGGAATAGATATTCAATCCGCATGACTACGATTTCCAATTGAACATATAATAAATATCAATTAAATATCTTGATATATTAGAATGTGCTTGCTGCCGAAAGTAGGTTTAACTGTCTGGAATGTGACTTTCATCTACAGTGATTGTCATACTTGATTTTGTTCCTCAACTGCGTAAGTCCTATTAAGTATATATCTTCTGATTTTGCGGCTATAACTTATAAACTTAAATCAGTTTTCCAAGTGTATAAATAGTAACCAAGTCTAGTTTCCTATGTTTTAATAATGAGCTGGGTCAAAATTCTATTATTCACGTTTTATACCCAAAGCAGATTCAATTGAGATCAATTGATCTTGATTTCTATACTCCTAAATTTTGGTCCAGATAAATAGATGATAATTTTGACCTAGCTCAATACCAAAAAGTAATGCCCATAAAAGTAACTAGAGCTTACTTTTTTGAAGTATTTTTGTGAATATGTTAAAATCCTGTCCATCCACTAAGATAATATGGCAGAATTCCGAAAAGGAAAACATTGATGAGACCGTGCAAGATAGCAACAAAGGGTAAACTTTTTGTTTTGTGAAAAGCGAAGCCTATGAAAAGTGCTACAAAACCTGTATACATAATTTCATAGAAGGTACTGTATCCTGAGTGCATAAACCCGAACAAAATACTTGCAATTATTAGTGCTTCTCTCGAGCCAAGTACCTCTTCAAGTCTGGTCTGGAGGATTGACCTAAAAATAAGTTCTTCAGTTAAGCCTACGAAAAGAACCATTATAATAGTAAGTTTTAACAGGTTTTCTATCGAAAGATTAGGAATAAGGTAATGTGGTCGTATGGTCAGGTATTCTCCGAACCCGAGCAGCAAGCCTAGTGGTATCGAAAGGATTGTATAACCCAGTATATGCTTTGCGGTAATTCCTACCTGCTCAAGGGAGTAACGCTGATGAGTCACTATAATTATTAGAGGAATTAAAAGAGGACTGTAAACAAAAACGTAGGTATATAGGGTGGTTGAAAAAAACACAGGCATAGAAAGATTTACTAATCTCAGGATCGGTAGAAGCATTAGCGCCTGATAAATCCTATATACTTTGAGATCTTTTACAAACATATTGGAAAGAGAAAACGCAATCAAAACTCCTATATGTATCAAGATTGCAAGTTGGATTCTGTGTATATAGATAAAAAATTCAGCCAGAACTATGAATACAGCAGGTATTGCAATAAAAAGCCTGATTCTTGTAGTCTCGTATTTTTCCTGGTTTAATTTTTCAAGCCCTAGTATTTTCCAGATTTTATGTGACTCGAGTTCTTTTGGAATTTTTTCTATCAATTCTTGTTCTTTTGGGGCTTTATGTAAATCGAGTTCTTTCGGAATCTTTTCTATCAGTTCTTGTTCTTTTGGGGCTTTATGTAAATCGAGTTCTTTCGGAATCTTTTCTATCAGTTCTTGTTCTTTTGAAGCCATATATCGATAAATCAAAAGAATCAGAACTGCTGCCCCAATACCTATAAAGGTATAAATAAGATTTATATATTGTTCGACTTTTTGGAAAGGTCCCCCAGTTTCATCTGACACTAAAACAAGCTTCGAAAATCCTGTTTCTCCTGTAGTGTTGGCAGGCAATGGTTGCAAAACAAGTCCTGTTTGTGAGGGAGAAGTACTTAAATCACTACCGTATGCAGTAGGGGATACTACTAGTAAAGCCAGACTCAGAATTGAAACAATTAACAAAAGATTCAGCTTTTTTTGTTTTTCACGAAAGATTCCTTTTCTCATCAAAGTTACTCCTTTTTCACTCTGGACTAGTTCAAGTCTATTTGTGCAAACTTGCCTGATATTCCACAACCTCTTATTGTGAATATTATATAAAGATTTGTTTATAGTCCGCTATTTTAATAACTCTATTTGATTTCTTTGAATTCTGAATCATTCTGAATGTCTGGAATATAAAATATTTCAAAAGAAATACATAAAACAGCAGAAGCCTATCCATTTTGACTCCTATTTTTCCAAAATATTAGGTTTGGGTGAAATTGATGGTGCTATGAGTGAATCCTCGAAAATATAGGTTTTTGAGCACGTTTCTCGTCTGCAATACGCAAAGTCTGCTATTAAAAAGTGAATACTAAAATACTCTGGATTGGGAAATAGAGCATTTCTTAATCCTTTCTCATCAGGAAGTGAGGCAAGTGAATATATCAAAGAACATATAGTTAAAATTATTCAGATCTACTCTATAAACTTTATAATTATATACCAAGTTAAATATAAAAATACTTAGGTTCTATTAATGTAATTTTCCGTATTTTTTATTTAATATCACATATTATACACCCGTGCACAGAATCTCTTTTCAAATATAAACATTAAAATGGATGTTATATAATTCTTTAACTGATCATATCTTAAGCTCCATAACTTTCCTATTTATTGCCAAATAATTATATTAACTCACTAACTTTATATATCATTAACTACCACAGATATTTATTAACTAACATTATACGAATTATATAATCATTCAATTTAGTTGTTATATAAAACATTATATTTACGCTATCAAGATTGATTCGAATGAGTATGTGATTTATCCTCTTGATGTGTTTATCTAGTTTTAGGCAACAATCATTGAATATCGAAATATTATATATTATTTAATACCTTTAGTTTCAAATCATCATAAAATCCAAATTCTATTCATAAATGCAGACATATGGAATCCTCTGAGACTTAAATACATTATCTAGATTTTACTCTTAACCTGTATAATCTTATTTCAAAAAAGAGGTAATTACAAAATGGACACAGAGCTTCATTTAGGCGAAAGCTCGCAATTTCTAACTCAAAACGAAAATCTGCGTGATAGAGGTATAGTTCCTCCTAATGTAGCCGTGATTCTTCCAGCCTACAATGAAGAACTTTCCATAGGCAGCGTTGTCCTACGGGCAAAAAAGTGTTCTCACAAGGTTGTTGTCGTGGATGATGCAAGTTCTGACCATACTGTTGATGTTGCAGAAATGGCAGGTGCAGAAGTAATCCGAAATCCTATCAAAAATCGAAAGGAAATTTCTTTAAAAAAAGGGATTGAGGCTGCAATGGATTCTGACATTATAGTAATAATGAACCTTGGAGTTTGTCATGATCCAGGCCTAATCCCTAGGATGATTACCCCTATAAGGGATGAAAATTTTGAACTTTCAATAGGAATCTGTTTTTCTAAGCTTGATAACTGTTCGGAAAATGTGCTTTTATTCAATAACAAAACAACAGAATCCAAGCCCATTGGTTATCTTGTTTTCTCAAAAAAATGTCTTTCGAAAATAGATTATTCTCAAATTTCTCTTTCTTCTATTCGTTCCTTCATAAATAACGCTGAAAAATCCGGCGTAAAAGTACTGCATATTGATATTCAAGAAGAACACGAAGCTTCCCTTTTCAGAGCCTATAGGATAGGAGTTGTGGTGCCTGCCTATAATGAAGAACGCCTCATTCAAGAGACGATTGATGGAATTCCTGCTTATGTAGATAAGATATATGTAATCAACGACGCAAGCACCGACCGTACAGCAGAGATTATCAACAATATGACCGATCCCCGTTTAATTCCTATTCATCACAAAGTGAATAAAGGTGTAGGAGCAGCCATCGTAAATGGATATAAACATGCCCTTGCCGATGAAATGGATCTGGTTGCAGTCATGGCCGGGGATAATCAAATGGACCCTTCCCAGCTTCCCAAACTTATCATGCCTATTATTGAAGGTAAAGCTGATTATGCAAAAGGTAACCGGCTACTTTCTAAGCAAATGCGCCAGGGAATGTCTCGCTGGCGAGCTTTTGGAAATGGTATGCTGTCCATGATAACTAAAATTGGCAGTGGCTACTGGAATATTACCGATCCACAAAATGGGTACACTGTAATCTCAAGATATGCCCTGGAAACTATTGATCTAGATTCAATTTATACTTACTATGGTTATTGCAACGATATACTGCTCAAAATGAATGCCTTTGGCATGAGAGTAGTGGATGTGACAATGCCAGCTCGTTATGGCAGCGAAAAATCAAAAATAAAGTATGGAAAGTACATTATAAAAGTAGCTCCCATGATCTTCAGAGGCTTTTTATGGCGTCTGAAGATGAAGTACATGGTTCTCGATTTCCATCCCCTTGTGCTTTTTTACTTCGCAAGCATGATACTTTTCCCTCTGGGTTTAATTTTTGGATTATGGATTCTCCTGCAAAAATTTGTCTTCCACGGACTAGTTTCGCAGAATTATCCACTACTGGATGTTTTTATCTCTCTTGCAGGTATGCAACTCCTTCTCTTTGCAATGTTTTTTGATATGCAAGCTAACAAGACAAATTATTCGAAGACGGCATGAATTACAAATTATAAAATATATTTGTTCAATAGCTTGAAAATTTATTGAGTCTTTTTGGAGGTTTGAAGTTGAAGGTATTAATTGATATTGGTCATCCTGGTCACGTTCACTTTTTTAAAAATTCAATTTGGGAACTCGAAAAAAAAGGTCACGAGGTTTTGGTTACTGCTAGAGAAAAGGAAGTAACTATTGACTTATTAAAAGCTTATGGGATTAAGTATCAGGTTTTGACGTCGATGAAAAAAGGCAAAATGAATTTATTTTTAGAATGGATAATTCGTGATTACAAACTGCTTCAGATAGCGAAAGAATTTAATCCAGATTTGTTGACTGGAATTCTTAATCCATCTGTAGCTCATGTTGCATGGTTACTTAACAAAAAATCCATAATATTTAACGACACTGAACACGCAATCTTAGCCCAGAAGCTAACCTATCCCTTCTGTAGCATAATCTGTACTCCTTCATGCTATCAAAAGAATGAAGGAAAAAAGCAGCTAAGTTATAGTGGCTATCATGAATTGGCTTATCTTCATCCATCTTATTTCACTCCATCTCCTGAGGTTCTAAAAGATCTGGCGGTAGAGATAGGTGAGCCTTTTACAATTCTTCGTTTTGTTTCATGGGGAGCCCATCATGACGTCGGCCAGCATGGAATCGAAAATAAACTAGCACTTGTCCAGGAACTTGAAAAATTCGGGAAGGTATTCATAACCTCAGAAGGGCCCCTGGAAAGGGAATTTGATAGATATCGACTCCGAATTTCTCCTGAAAAAATTCATCATCTACTCTATTATGCGACGTTGTATGTAGGTGAAGGAGCAACCATGGCTGTTGAGAGCGCAATCTTGGGGACTCCTTCAATCTATATTTCCACGCTTGCAGGGACGATGGGGAATTTCTCCGAACTGGAGAAAAAATATGGTTTGATTTTTAATTACAGTGATTCGGAGGCAGCTCTGACAAAAATCATAGA
>Ga0207800_1000246_pt1 | contig 17148 bp, 11 predicted proteins | sample LuqExpMetageno11_FD_187769 | JGI IMG/M metagenome (GOLD analysis project Ga0207800, IMG submission 187769) | Tropical forest soil microbial communities from Luquillo Experimental Forest, Puerto Rico - Sample 11 (SPAdes) | ecosystem: Environmental > Terrestrial > Soil > Tropical forest ... | reverse complement strand
ATTCAAATGTGGCTGCAAATTATATGGTTTATTTGCAGATCAAAGGGAAGTGAAACAATAATACTTGATGAACCAGATGTTTATATGCATCCCGACTTACAAATAAAAATTCTGAACCTTGTAAACTCATTATTTAAGCAAGTTATTATCGCTACACATTCAATTGAGATTATTTCTAATGTTTCACCTAGAAATATTGTCACAATTGATAAAAAAGATAGGCAAATGAGATATGCAAATCAGATAGATGTTGTACAAGATATTATAAATGATATTGGAAGCGCTTATAATCTATCTCTAATAAAGTTAGGAAGTGCAAAAAAATGTGTTTTCGTTGAAGGAGAGGATGTAAAAATTTTGCAGCAATTTTTTAATATACTTAATCCAGGTACACTTTATTCACTTGATGCAATACCTTCTCTACCGTTAGGAGGATTTAAAAGAATTAATGAGGCTTTCGGGGCCGCGAAATTATTCCATGAAAGCTCAAACGGCCATTTTAAATGCTATGCAATTTTAGACCGAGATTATTATTCAGAAAGACAAATTGATGAACAAAAAAATAAAGCAATAGAAAATCATTTGCTTTTGCACGTCTGGTCTAAAAAGGAGCTAGAGAATTATTTACTTAAACCTTCTGTTTTATTTAGGCTGCTTAAAAAACCGAAAGAAGAATATCGTGATTTCATTAAATCGTTTGAAGAACTTGCTGATACATTTAAAGACTTAGTTATTGATTCGTACACTACAAAAATTCAAGAGGAAGATCGAAGTCTTACTGCAGGTACGGCATCGAGGCAAGCTAGGGAATTTGTAAATTCTAAATGGACTGACTTGGATGAAAAACTTAAAATATTACCGGGAAAAGACTTATTAAGAGCGACAAATAAGTGGATTAAAGACAACTATGAAATAAAGTGCTCAATGACACGCATTTTTAGTGTAATGAAACCAGATGATATTGATGTGGAAATTAAGGATATACTTTCCCAATTTGCCTAAAGTATTTCAATTGGTTTTCTTTCCTTCATATTCTACTATAGTATGTAATGGGAAAGCTTATACAGCTTGCTTACCTGCGCACCTACTCCCCGAGGTTGATATCCCCGCGCTGCTGCAGGTCCGATACCATATCATTGAACATTTTCTGGTCGATCTTATATTTCAGCCTGTATATGACATATCCGATCAGTATTAAAGCCAGCGGCAGGAATAACATCGCTGTTTTCAGTGTCAGCAGGCCTTCCGGTGTGACATCGGCTGCAGATGAAGCGCGGCTTATCCCGGAAATTATGACTGTTGCCCCGACGACGCCGCTGGCCACAGCCGCGCCTATCTTGTTGATGAACGGCTGGAGTGAAAGCGTTATACTGTCGTTGCGCTTGCCGAGCTTCCACTGCCCGTATTCGATCGTATCGGCAAGGAACATGAGCATCAGCAGCTGTATGAAGGCCTGGCCCAGAAAGATCAGCACTCCTGCGGTCCCGATATACCTCATGTCCATCGGGGAGAAGAAGAAGACCACGTAACCAAGGATGACGAATACCGTGGAGCCCGTATAAAGGCTTTTCCTGCTGAACCATTTGCTGAATATCGGAAAGAGAAGCAGCGCTATCGTCTGGGTTATCCCCAGGACCAGCGCGAAGATAGAATACATGCCTACATCGCCGTATGCGTATTTGAAAAAGTAAAGTCCGAAGCTCGTGGTCGTCGTGTAACCAATCATGAACAGCGCCATCGAAATGACCGTATAGAGCAGCTGGTCGTTCTTGAAAATGACCGTGAACAATTGCTTGAGAGAGGTGCTTTGCTCCTGCTTGAAGACGCCCTTGAACTCCTTGACGCCGAACAGTGTGATGCACTGTCCCGCCAGCATTATCAGCGCAATGACCGCAGTCATTACAAAATAGGCCTTGGTCATGCTGCCCAGGGACTTGCTAAGTGCGCCTGTAACAGGTACGATGAGCACCACCACGGCAAACATGCCTATATTGGCACATATGCGGGCGAAGGCGCCTATGCGTTCGCGTTCCTTCTGATCCATACTTAGCGAGGGCAGCATCGACCAGTAACCGATATCATTTGCGGTAAAGCTGAGGTCCCAGAAGACATAGATCAGTGCAAACACGACAAGGAAGGCAGCCCCTTTCAAACCGAAATCGGTGAACATCAGAGTCGTTACGATCGCAGTGCCAACGGCCCCCAATGCTATCCAGGGCTTGAATTTGCCGAACCTGCTGTGTGTATTGTCGACGATCACGCCCATTATGGGGTCATTGACGGCGTCGAAGATACGGGCAGCCAGCAGGATGCCTGTAAGCCACCACAGCATGGTATCGGACATCTCCAGTACATCCGTCAGATAGAACATCAGGTACATGCTGACAAGCGTAAAAAGCATATCCCTGCCGATGGTCCCGAGACCAAAGGTATAACGGTTGCGGCTTGATGCAGTTTTCATGAAATAGCCTCCCTTGATTGTTCAGTTTGTTTTGTGACAATATACAGGTTCGAGCCGAAATCTCCGAGAAGACGCGTCCTGTTATTGTAATAGGTGCCTACGAACTGGTTGTTCAGCCGTACTCCCGACATGAGCATATCCCCGTAGCCCCTGTATGCTTCGACGCAGTCGGTCAGGCTGTAATGCCTGTTCGCTGTACGAAGGATGAGCCCGTTCGGATCCAGAGCTATGGGGAGTATATGTTTTACAAGACCGCCGAAGCGTTTTATGGAAAGGCTTTGTGGCCTTGTTTCAAGAGAATAGAGTACGTTCGGGTCCAAAGCCGTAAGCGGTAGAAAATCGTAACCCTCGCTGGCTCCGGCCTGGGTCTGGAAAAAGCCTGCCAAAGCCTTATCTGCGTTTCTTTCAGTACATTGCCAGTGGACCTTGTTGGCCTTCCGGGTGGTCAATCTGTCAAAACGGCCGTATTGCAGCGTCCTTCTGTGCTTCTTGTAAAATTCTATCTGGTCTTTGATTTCCCTTTTTTCCACAGGAGTCAGATATTTCAGGTCCAATTCGTAGCCAAGACAGCCGAAGGAGGCAACATTGAACCGCGTTGAGAGCGGGGTGCTGCGGAGTGTTTGCTGGTGCGGCGCTTCCGATACATGGGCTCCCATGGCGGACAGGGGATAGAGGTACGACAGGCCGCCCTGTATCTTCAGCCGTTCGACAGGATCGGTATCGTCGGAAGCCCAAATCTGCGGAGAATAGCACAGCATGCCCAGGTCAAACCTGTTGCCTCCGCTTGAGCAGCTCTCTAAAAGTATATGCGGACGAGGCCTGAAAATTCTCCCAAGGATGTCGTAAAGCCCGAGAATGTAGCGGTGGAAGAACTCGCCCTGATTGTCGAGGGTTGCTGAGCAGGCGTCGCTAATGTGGCGGTTCATGTCCCATTTGACATATGTGATGCCTGCTTCGTCAAGTATGCCTCCTACCGAGGCTACTATATAATCCCGCACTTCGGGCCTGCATAGATCCAATACGAGCTGGTTCCGGCCAAGGGTCGGCTTTTTGCCGGGTGTCACAACGGCATATTCGGGATGGGCTCTGAACAGATCACTGTCCTGGTTGACCATTTCAGGCTCGAACCACAGTCCGAACTCCATGCCGAGCTTTCTTATCCTTTTAGCGAACCGACCCATACCCCCGGGCAATTTCCTGCGGTCGACCTCGTAGTCTCCGAGACCGGCAGTATCATTGTTACGTCCTTTGAACCAGCCGTCGTCCAACACGAACAGTTCGATACCCAGGCGCCTGGCTTGACGCGCCAGCCTCAGCAGCCTGCCCTGGGTGAACTTAAAAAAACAGGCTTCCCAATCGTTCAGCAGTATCGGGCGTTCTTTGCCTTTCCAGTCGCCGCGCACGACATGCTCGTTTATGAAATCATGGAAATTGTGGCTCATGCCGTTGTAACCCTCTGAACTGAACGTCATGATCGCTTCCGGCGTTTCGAAGCGTTCGCCCTCCTTCAGAGTCCATTCGAAGCAGTGAGGATTGATGCCCAGCAGGACACGGACCAGCTGGTGGTTGCTCAGTTCAGCCGCGCCGTAGTGGTTGCCGCTGTAGATCAGGTTAAAGCCGTAGACATGGCCGTGCTGTTCGGTTGCGTCCTTCTCGGCCAGCAGGAAACCTGGGTTATGCCTGTTGCTGCTGGCGCCTGTAGTTGAAGAATTCACATAAAGCCCGTATTCAAGCACGCGGTCATGCCGGTGCGCTTCCTTTATCCAGCCGCCGTCGAATGTGACGAGCTTGTAGCTCCTGTTTGGCAGATCCACCATCATGCTCATGATGCGCCGTATAGCCAGTGGGTTTTCATTTTTATTTATCAGCACCGCACGCCTTGTGATCACATTCGCTTTTTCGTAAACGGTGTAATACAACAATAAACTGACCCTGTTCGATTCATCTTCGAGGGTTATCTCCAGAGTCACGCAGTCCTTCTCATCGCCATAGGCAGTAGGGAGGGAGGATTCCATCGGCACAAAGCCGGGTATCATCCGGTGCGAACGGTATACGAAATCGCAGGTGAAAGTGCCGTCGGGCATCTTTATCTCAACAGGCGAATGCCGGTAATCTCCGCGGCCTATACCCGACCATTCGAGACATAGATTGTCGAGGCAGTATGTCGGATCGGAAGGGTCGTAGCAGACACTGCTTCCCAATGCTGCGGTACGCTTCAGCGCCAGTCCTTCGGGATCTTGTTCCCTGAGCCTGGGGCCGTAGTGCAGGTGCTCGGGATGCCCGAAAGGCGTTATGCGGAACCAGTAGCTCGTGTTTTCGGTAGTGAGCCGGAAAATGTTATCCTTGAAATCTATCATGCTGCGTTGTACCCCCTTCTGAATTTCGTGAGGTTGCTGCCTCTGTATCGTCACTCATTACTTTTCTCTCCGGACTTTATTTTCGCCGGATCGGAGAGTATTATCGCTTCGTAGGGCTGAAGGATCCCGTTGAATGCCGCCCCATCCATGCCGGAAACTTTCCTGTCATAGTTGGATAAAACCGGGCAGCGGAATGAATTTGAGTTATTGGCGTTTTCGCCTGCAGTGTCGGGAGTGCCTGCTGCGGTGTCCAGCAAAGAGCCTTGACCATCTGCCGCAATACCAGGAATATCGACCTTGCGAGCCTTATCCGAGAAATTCAGGAGCACTGTCAGACCTTCTTCACGGTATTCCCGCCTGTATGCGAAAATGCCACTGCCCCGGACCAGCGGAACGAAGCTGCCGTATTTCAGCACATCGCTGCCAGACCTCAGCGCTATCATGGCTTTGTAAAAATTGCGTATTGAACCGGGGTCGTCCAGCTGAGACTCCATATTTATCCTTGTATAGTTGCTGTTTACTCCCAGCCACGGCTTGCCAGTCGTGAATCCCGCATTCGGGCCGCTGTTCCATTGCACGGGAGTACGCACGTTGTCCCTCGAGGATGCCCTGATCATCCGCCAGCGCAGGGCTTCCGGGAAATGCAGGCATTTTGCCAGACGGTAGATATTATGGGATTCGACGTCCTGTATCTGCTCCATCCCGGTAAAATCAAAATTGGTCATGCCTATTTCCTGTCCCTGGTATATGTATGGGGTACCCCTGAGCGTCAACAGCAGCATGCAGAGCAGCTTGGCCGACTGAGCCCAATATGGCCCGTCGTTTCCGAAACGCGATACGCTCCGGGGCTGGTCGTGGTTTTCGAGATAGTTGGCATTCCAGTCGATTGCCTGCTGCCATTTGGATATAGAGGCGGCAAAACGGCCTGCGCTGAATTTCCGCTTGAACCATTTAACATAGTGCTGGTCGGTCTCCATATGCTCAAAAGTAAATAGCATGTCAAGCTCACGCCGACTCGCGTCGCAAAGCTCCCACGCGGTCTGCGGCGTCACAAAAACCGTTTCTCCCACCGTAAAGCAGTCATACCGGTCAAGAACTTCTTTTCGGAGGACTCGCAGTATCTCATGCGTACCCTCCTGCGTCAGGTAATGCTCGAGGCCTGTCAGTGCCAGCCTTTTCCTGCCGTTTTCAAGTGAAGTCTTGTAAAGAATATTGATAACATCGCAGCGAAAACCCGCAATGCCCCTGTCGAGCCAAAAGCGCATAATATCCTTGACTTCTTCGAGTACCTTCGGGTTACACCAGTTGAGGTCCGGCTGCTTTTTGGCGAACAGGTGCAGATAATATTCGCCGCTGGCTTCGTCGTACTCCCAGCAGTCCTCTCCGAAGAAGCTCGTCCAGTTATTCGGCGCTTTGCCGTTTTTTCCGGGCCTCCAGATATAGTAATCACGATACGGGCTGTTTTTATCGCGGCTTTTTATGAACCAAGGGTGTTCGTCCGAGGTATGGTTGATGACAAGATCCATTATTATTTTGATATCGCGTTTTCCGGCCTCTTCGATCAGCCTGTCCATATCGGCCATAGTGCCGAAATCAGGGTGGATGCCGTGATAATCGCTTATATCATAGCCGTTGTCCGCATTGGGGGAGGGATAAACCGGGCTTAGCCAAAGGATGCCGACGCCCAGGTCCTTCAATTCGTCAAGATGTTCGATTATGCCGGGGAGATCGCCTATACCGTCTCCGTTGGTATCCTGAAAGCTGCGGGGATAGATCTGATAAACGACACATTCCTGCCACCATTTAGCCATGAGGCGCCGCCCCCTTGAAATAAAGTTTGAGGAGTTCCGATCAATGCGATTTGTTATGCTTCTAGTTTAATCCATTTTATGTCCGGCCGCAAGCAGTCCTATTTTTCAATTACTATCCGGCAGTATTAGGGTATAATAGCCTCAGATTGTGAGGCTATTATACGCCTCCGGCGGAATTTATGCGCCACCGATAATTTGCCCTTGAATATTTGGATGGCAAAACGGCGATGCGCAATTATACCATGATATATCATGGTATAATATAATAAAGGGGAGAAAAATGAAAAAACAGATATACGTGACCAGGATGCCGGACAAACCGGGGTCATTCATGCTTGCATCCAAAATCATAATGAAAAATCACGGCAATATAGTCCGTGTCAGCTATAATAAGGCGATCGACGTCAGGACGCTGTTCATCGACGTCGAAGCCGAACAGGAAGACCTCGACAGGATCGCCAGGGAATTGTCGAGCATAGGGTACCTGAATGATTCACTCGAGGACGCCAGGGTAATTGTCATCGAAATCAAGATCAAGGATGAACCGGGCGGCGTCTTTCCTGTACTGAAGATTCTCGAGCAGTACGATATCAACATCTCGTACATGAATTCCTATGCAAACGGCACGCCGTACCAGAATTTCAAAATGGGACTGCTGATAGAAAACCCCGATATGATAAAGCTGATCCTGGATGACATCAGCGAGCTTTACCAGGTTGACGTAATCAATTACAACAACCTTGAAAATACGCTCGACAACACGATTTTCTATATCCGGCTCGGCAACGACATACAAAAGCTGCTCGACCTCAGCATGGAAAAGACGATGGAGTTCATATCCGAGGCCAACAGGAATCTGCAGATGCTGCAGGACAAGGGTGAAAACCCCGAGAAGGTGTTCAATTACGTAAGGCGCTTTGCAGAATTCGTTTCCTCGCATAAAGGAGAAAACTTTAAAGCGGATATCAGCAGGTATGAGATAGGTCCGGAAATCAGGCTCCATGTGATAGAGCCGCCCTGCGGCAGCAATACGTATATATTCGAGCACGCAGGCGGACTTTTGTTTATCGATACGGGATTCGCCGTTTACGCCGACGAAATGCTCGGGATATTCCACAACTTGTTCCCTGACTTTGACGAGCGCAGCAAAAGCATACTGGTGACCCACGCCGATGTGGATCATTGCGGTCTGCTGTCTGTTCTCGGGGACGCCGATATCTTCATGAATCAAAAAAGCGCGGACAGCCTGATCAGGCAATTCAACGGTGAGCCTGATTACAGGGAACTGAACAATTTCTTCATCGGCTACAGCAAGCTGAGCAGGATAATAACGAACTATGCGCCGCCCGTACCCGACAGGTTCCGTATAATAGGACACGACGTACCGCAGGAGCATGAAGAACTGCTGCATATCGACACGGTCAATTTCGGAGGTATCGAGCTGGAGGTATATGAGGGAAGCGGAGGCCATGTATATGGAGAAATGGTTTTCCTGTGCAGAAAGCATCGGCTGATCTTTACCGGGGATATTTATGTGAATATCGAGGGCCTGTCCGAGGAAAGAGCCGAATTCAATTCCCTTGCGCCTTATCTAATGACGAGCGTCAATACCAATTCGGGCTATGCGGCGAATATGCGCAGCGAAGTTTTCAGGCTGATCGACAGCGTGGGCAAGGACGGTTTCAGGATATTCGGCGGGCATGGATCGGTGAGGGAATTATAAATATGCCGGCTATATGGTCATTGCCACAAGCCGCGTAAAAGCATCAGGGTTGTTCCAGAAGATTATAAGTGACGTACAGACAGCTGAAATAGCTGTATCCAGCAGGAGCTTGACCAAAAGATGTGAATGGCTCATCCATTTATTCCATTTCAGTTTGAATTGCATTAAAAAGATTACAGCCGCAACCACAAGAAGTAAAAGATAATAAGGCGAAATAACAAAGGACAGATAAAAAACAACTGCTACATAAAGCCTGGTGAGTATGCCCACATGCTTTTCACCTTCTTTAAAAAAGCTGTTGTCCGTACGGGGAAACAGAGCGGACAATATAAATTGGGTAAAGACTGCCGAGAAGGAGGTCACAAGGGCAAGAACAATAAGAAGCCTGACCGTTTTAAAATCAAGCAGCTGCTTAGTTCCGTAATCCGCTGCCTGTGAAATCAAAAAGAGCAGCAGAATATGCAGAAGCTGGTCAAATAGAAAGCCTTGCAGCTCTGATAAATGCAAAATGCCCATTATATCTTTCTTATGAAAATCAAGGACAAAGTGCACAACGCCATTTAGCAAGACAAGAAAAATTAACGGAGTACCGAAGCCATATGAAAAAATCAGGGTGCAAAAAGTGACAGCAAGGACATGCAATAAGTTCCATTTCCAGCGTCTGACCTTATTTTCTGCGATTTTATCCGTTTGTAATACGAAGTCACCTATAAGATGCCCCAGTAATAAATAATAAAATGCCATACCTTACACCGCCGTATTTGCCGTTTATCCGGCAAAACCTTAAATAAACCTTCAAAAAAGCCTCCTGGACTTAACGTCTGGGAGGCCCATTTTAACAGTGAATATTATGAAAATGCATACCGTGAGAAATGTTTAACCGATAATTTCTGATTTTCCAGATCAACCTGTATGTTCTGTCCTGAAGTACTGTCATACAGCAGCCCTTCATACTTGTGGACCATTATTGTTACATCATTGTTGAAAGCCGGTATATCCGGAGAAAATTGTATGCCGGGCACACCGTCAACTGCTGAAATTTCCACTTTAATTGTAACGGGAAGCTGGTTATCATCAATAAAACCTTTGGAAAATTTAACAGTTGCAAATCCTACTTTGTAAACCCCACCATTTTCATCAACGGTTATTGTGCTTTCGTAAATAATCGGCTTTTGTACATCGGCAGTGCCATGTTCTGCGGCAGATGCCGGAATTGTTGAAAATATAAACATCAGCAGTACAAGAATAACGGTTAACTTCTTCAACATACTACACCTCCATATTAAATCGGTCTTGATTACTTCCAGTAATATTTTACCACCGGGCCGCTTTCTTAAGAATGGTGTATAATACCTATTTTATAAAAAAATCATAGGACCGTAATACTATTTTTGCTGTCTGTTATTATACCGGTCCAGCGGCAGGCGTCCACCTTCTTTATATATGCAGCAGCCTTTTCAAGGATGGCAGCAGCTTCAGCATCATAGCCTTCAGCCTTTAATACCTTGTACTTGCCAAACCAGCATTTTGCAGACTCATAATCACATGCCAGCCTTTCGGCTATGGAAATTGTAGCCTCAAACAATCGGACCGCATCCTCGTAAAGGCCCTTTTTCAGAAACAGGCTGCCCTTATACCGCATTGTCTTCAGCATTTTCTTCTCGTTTCTGCATTCGTTGAATATCGCTGCTGCCTTGTCATAATGCTCCAGTGCCGAATCAAAGCTGCCTGTCTGCTGTTCCAGGAAGCCTTCATACATATGGCAGTCACCAAGGCTGACAAGTTCATCCGCTTCTTCAAACAGGCTGCGGGCGGACTCAATCAATTCTGCAGCCTCCTTATACCTTTCATATTTCAAATAAATCCTTGCATTGCCGATATAATTGACACCTTCTTCTACTGGTGCCTTTAAAATCCTTGCAAGATCAAGAGAATCATTATAATATCCCTGTGCCGTTTCAAATTCACCGGTCTCATAGGCTATGTCACCGAGATTTGTTAGGCTTACGCATTCATAAAGCTTCGAACCTATTTCCTTTGATATTTCAAGGGATTCGTCAAATAAATTCCGGGCTGATACGAAAAATCCATTATCCAGATACAATATGCCCAGGTTGATGCATGCAGCTATTACACCTCTCTGATATGAAAGCTTTTTAGAAATGTCCAGAGATTTGTTAAAGAATTCCAGAGCCTTGGATATCATTCCTGTAGAGTGATATATGATGCCAAGATCGCCCGATACCCTTGCCATTATTTCAAGCAGTCTGTTCTTCTCAGCATATTTATATGATTTGTTCATGTATGAAAGGGCATTGTCGATATCGCCCTTGATGAAATATATCATACCGGCATGCTTCATAGTCTCGGAAAGGCTCCTGTAATCACCTGTTTTCAATAAAACCTTCTCTGACTTCTTTGCAAGTGACAGAGCGCCCGTATCCCCTTTTATCCTAAGTATGTTGCATTTCAGTTGCAGCCATTTCCCGTAATTAAAGTCGTCTTCACGCATACCTGGCTCCAGCACGTCAATAATCTGCGCTGCATCGTCCAGCTTTCCCATATCCTTGTAAACTTCGGCGATCTGCATTTTTGTATGATTAATGTCATCCGGCAGTATTGCATGATCCAGAGCCTTGTACATCTGTTCCAGGGCTTCGTCATAATTGGCCTTGATAATATAGATATGGCCCTTTTCTTTGTAGGCATTAAATACCCGACTGTCGGAGGATTTTTCACAATCCTGCCCTGCACCGGAGAGCTCCAGGAACCTGTCGAAGTATTCCAGCGAGCTGTTGAGATTGTAGCCGTCCTTCAGCTTCAGAGCAGCCTTGAAATAGTAATCTGCCGCTTTTTTGTACATTCCGGCCTTGATAAAATGAATACTTATAGCTTCGTAATAGTTTTCAATATCCCTTGAGTAGGTTGTTTCAAGATATTCACCGATTTTTTTGTGAAGCTCCATCTTATTCTTGTTGAGTATGCTGTCGTAAATTACTTCTCTTTCTATTTCATGTGTAAACTCGTATGTTTTATCTATATTTCTGGATGACGTATGAGTCGATTTAAGTTCGATAAGGTTCATCTGGACCGGGATTCCAGCAATGTCTTCACTAGTTATGGCATTGTCCAGAAGACAGTTTACCAGAGAGTATGAAAACTCCTTCCCGATAACTGACGCAGCCTGCAATATTCTAAGGCTTGTCCCGTCAAGAGCGGATATGTTGGAGCTTATCAGCTTCTGAATATTTTCAGGCATCTTGCCAAGTTCTTTTTCATCAATAGATGCCTGCCCTTTTTTAACTGTATAATTACCATTCCTTTTGATATTGGACAGCAATTCCTTAATAAACAAAGGATTGCCTTTTGTGATTTTAAGTACTGAATTGAAAAGCCGGTCATCCACATTTTCGGAATTCAAAAGAGCACAGACGAGGTTTCTGACACCGGCTCTGGAAAGGGCGTTTAATTTCAGATTGACCATGCCGTCCGCCTCTGTTTTCAGCAATGATTTCAGTTCGTATCTGGAGGAAAATATAAACACTGCTTTTGAATCTCTGATCATGGGTATAAGGTCGTTCAATATCTGGATGGAACCGTTGTCCGCCCAGTGCGCATCATCTATGATCAGCATCAGCTTGTGTTTCCGGCAAAGGTTTGTGAAAAATAATGCCAGCTGCTTCAATATCTCACGAAGGATGTTTTCATAATTCATTGATTCAAAAATGCTCTGAAATTCCTTGTCCCGTTCAAGGCCCATAAGAAGCCCCAAAAAATCGTAGTTGTGCTTTATTTCTTCATCAGTGTAATCTGAAAGAATATAGTCCAGGAAGGAAATGAGCCTGTGCTTTCTCATATTCCCGCTGTCCATGGAATTTATATTCATAATACCTGCCAATACCCCTGAGATCAGGCTGTAGGATCTGTTCTGGGAAATGGCATTACATTCCACCCAAACCTTTTTCAGATCATTACCCAATTTATGTGCAAATTCCTTTAAAAGCCTTGTCTTTCCAAGACCTGCCTCACCGGTAACAAATGCGTATTTTAGTCCTGTATTCAAAGCTTCATTGAAAATCGCGTTCAATACCCCTATTTCCTTCTCCCTTTCAATAAAAGAAAGCTCCTTATCGTAGAAATACTCGGAATTTATTCTCATGGGACTGTAACATCTGACCGGTTTTTCCTTATTCTTGACTTTAACTTCAATCGGTTCCGAATATTCGAATTTGTCCCTGGTCTCCGTATACACTGATTCCGAAACTAGTATTACCCCTTCTCCTGCGCTGATCTGCAGCCTTTGAGCTGTGTTTACTATATCGCCCATTACTGTATAGTCCCGGTCGAAGTAATTCCCTACACCTCCCGTGACAACAAGACCGTAATTTATTCCTATGGATAAATTCAGTCTGACTCCTTTTGAAGAGAGCATGTTTGTCGAAAATTCCTGAACCAGGTTCATCATTTTCATTGCACACATTACTACTCTTTTAGCATCGTCGGTATGCGTATATCTGGCGCCGAAAAGCACCATTACACAATCGCCTATATACTTGTCGATAGTGCCGCCCAGCTCGTAAACCGGGCTGGTTATGTAATTGAAGCATTCATTGATGATTTCGCGGACCTCTTCCGGATCAAGTTTTTCGGAAAGCGCCGTAAACCCGGAAACATCTGCAAACATAACGGCTGCATTTTTTCTGCTTTCAGCCAGTTTTCCGAAATTTTCGACAGAGCTTAACCGTTCGGGGTCTGATATCCTGCTGCCGCAATTAAAGCAGAATCTTGCAGTCTGAGGATTCGGAAAGCCGCACGCCAAACACCTGCCCGCGAATTTAACCCCGCAGAACCGGCATTCACTATCATTTTCACTATTGAGTTTAAGTCCGCAGTTAAAGCAAATCAAAATCCTCACCCGTATTTTTAGTATGATTGAAAAAGGAAAAAATTTATCATATACTGTAGTTGCATAGGTATATAATCATTATATTTATCGGCAAATAAATATAAAAAGACAGATCCAATATATGCTGTTAAAAACGCACCGATAAATGCGCAGCGGAGGCGGCAATGGAGGCCTGAATGCTAAATGATATTTTAAAGGAATTCAATGGCATAGGCATATCCCTTTCATCCGAAAAGGATACTTTGAAGCTGTTTGAAAAAATAATAAACAGCAGTATGAAGCTTACTTCAGCAGATGCAGGTACAATATATATCGTTGTAGATAAAAAATCCGGTGACTGGTCCCATATCAGAAACGGTTCAACTCAAGGGAAGCTTCTTAAATTTGCAATAGCAAGGAATACAAGTGTGGAGATCAGCCTGCAGGACTTTGCCGTACCTGTATCAAAAAAAAGTATATTCGGCTTTACAGTTATCTCGGGAGAGTCTCTCAGGATAAACGATGCCTATATAATTGGCGATGAAGTTGAGTACAAACACGATAAAAGTTTTGACCTCAATACAGGCTATCGTACAAAATCAGTACTGTCCATACCCATGAAAAACCGTGATAATGATATAACAGGTGTTATTCAGCTGATCAACAAAAAGAAGGCTTGGGACACCATAATAGATTACCGCAAAAAAAATGCCGCCGATGAGATTCTTCCTTTTACCGATGAAGACGAACTAATTATGAATTCTCTTGCCGGGCAGGCTGCAGTTGCGCTGGAAAACAGCAAACTTTACAAGGATATGCAGAGCCTGCTTCAGGAATATAAACAGCAGAACAGCCAGCTCATTTATCTCAGCAGGAAAATCATGAAGGCCCATGAAGAGGAAAGAAAAAGAATAGCACGTGAAATCCATGACGGCCCTGCGCAATCCGCCGTTAACCTCTCTTTCGTGGTTAAATTATGCAATAAATTTTTAGCTGACGGAAATATGGACAAGCTTATATCCGAAATGAGCAGCCTCAACGGTTCAATCCACTCTGTGGTTGATGAGATAAGGACTATTATTTACGACCTTAAGCCTTCCTATCTGGATGACGGGCTTATATACGCTATTCAAAGGTATATTGAAACCTTCTCCGTCTCAAATAGTATCAATATCAAATTTTCTTATTCCGGCGAGGATTCAAGGATAGAATATTATCTGACTTCAGCCTTATTCAGGATAGTTCAGGAAGCTCTTACAAATGTAAAAAAGCACGCAGAGGCTGAAGATATCAAAATCAAGCTGACAATTACCAAGGCATACATAAAGCTTGACATAGCTGATGACGGGAAGGGCTTTGATGTTGAAAAACTAAAAACCGGAACATTCGACAAATTAAAGGGCGGCTTCGGCCTTCAGGGCATCCACGAGCGTGTGGAACTGAACAGGGGAAGCATGTCGCTTGACTCGGCACCCGGCAAAGGTACGAAAATGCATATTGAGATACCCCTGCAGTAAATGTTTCTCTTACTTTTAATATCAAACAAAACCCGGTCTCAGGAGTCGTCCCGGATTGGATCCCTCAGTTCAACTATGACCGGTTTGTGACCTGTATGCGGAAGAAATTTTTCAAATAGATCGGAAGTCCTTATTTTCAGGCTCGACGTGTTTATGCAGGGATGGCAGCCGACGTATTCGGATTCGGCTATCTCCCTGTCGATGAGCAGCCTGACCTTGTGTCCTGTATCATTCATGAGCCCGAGCACGCTGACCGAGCCCGGAGTGATATTCAGGTATTCCTCCATATAACCGGCGTCCGCGAATGAGAGCCGCGAACTGCCTATCTGTCTTGATACGTCCTTTGTTACGAACTTTTTGGCTCCGGGCATCATCAGCAGGTAAAATTCCGTTTTAGACTGGGTGCATAAAAACAGGTTCTTGCATATTTCAACGCCCAGAACGGCTTCTATGTCGGCGCAGTCGTCGTAGGATCCTGCGGCGCGGTGGTCGACCCTTTCAAACGGGATATCGAGCCTGTCGAGCAGGTCATACGTCGCGATTTCTTTTGCCAGACGGTCATTTAATGCCGGTCTTTCGTGCATCAGTTTCATTTTTTCATCGATAGTATCCATAAGCGCTCCAAGTTGTAAGAATTTATCCGGTTTCCCGGTTTGTTTATCGTCCCCCTGTTTAAGTCCCCCTGTTTCACTTGATCCCGGCTTCCTGTCCGGCTTCGCGGCCGCAGGCTGCCGGCTTGTGGCGGATAAGCCAGTACAGCACCTTGTAGCCGCGTTCTGCACAGCCTACCCGGCCGCCTCCCGCACACGCGCACGCGCAGGCGCAGGCACATGCGCACGATGGCCTTCCTCCGCCACCGCCTCCGCCACCGCCGTGGAAGTTATGAGGGTTGTTGATGAAGATACCGCCGCGGTACCCGCCGCCATACCTGCCATTGATGTATCTGCGCCTTCCCGAAAATCTGCCGAAACTTGAAAACACCGCAATAAAAATAAACACTATGAAGAATATGATCCCGACGGCCCCGCCGCCCGAACTGCTGCTGTAACTTCCGGTCCCGCCGGACGAGACGTTTCCCGAGCCTCCTGAGTATCCCGAAGAGCCTCCGGAATAGCCTGATGAGCCCGAACTGCCCGATACATTGCCTCCGATATTGCTTTCGTCCAGTTTGGAGAAGGACGAGCGGGCGCATACGATATTGTACAATTCCGTCTTTTCGCTGGTCTTCATGTCTCTGGTGATCCAGACGGCCTGGTCGGAAGCTGTCTCATCTGGCTGCGAAGTAAATTCCGGCGACTGCAGCATCGAAGTTTCCAGTACCACCTTCATTTCCTTGATCTCCGCGAAGTCGAACCATCCCGGCCTGAACTGGAACGAAACATCGTTGCCGGCGCTGTTTATCATAGAGCGCTGCATTATCGTAAAGTCCAGTTCAAAACGGTCTCCCGCTTTTGGCAGACTGGAAAAATCGAGGTGCGCCCATGAACCGCCGTTTGTATTTTCCGACGCGCCCGACAAAAGAGGAGCCGGAGAATAGTCAAGTATGACAAAATCAGGGTTTGGGACCCCTATTTCAAGATACTGTATATCTGCCGGAAAATCCGTGGTCGCTTCATAATCCAGATGATAATTTATGTTGAAGCTGCCGTCCGGCTGGGGCATCAAGGTAACAGTCATCTGATGAATGATGTCCGGCGGGGTCGCAGCTTCGGCCGGTATAACTGAACATGCCAGCAAAACCGCTATGATCAGGATCGACGATAACCGTTTGAGCGTCGATATCCTTTTGATCATCCTCATATCACATTGCCCTCCTTCAGCGCGCATTTCGGCCGTGCGGCGCAGTTCCTGCGGATATTTCTGCAGGCTTTGCCGTTCCATATGCTTTTCCATGTCTGTGTGCGGATGTTGCCCAAAGTCTGGCCGCTTACCCAGCTCTGGCAGGGAACCACGTCACCGCCAGGCGCCACGGCCATATTTGAAAGGCATGCCCCGCAGACAGGCGAACTCGGAAGGCCAAGCTCAGCTATCTCTTCGGCGCTGAGCCAGCCCGGAGATGTGAAGGAGATATCAGACTTCAATTCGTTGCAGACCTCCACAGCTTTCTTCAATATATCCTTAAGCTCAGCAGGAGTAAGCGCTTTGCCCGTATTTATCTGTTCTACGGCGCCGCCGGTCGGAATGAGGCTCGAGCACCCGAAACAGCGGATCCCAAGGCTGTATGCGAAACGTATGGTGCTTTCCAGATCCCTGTTTTTATCGAGCAGCGGAGTGTTTATACTTGCCTCGAGCCCTGCCGCAACAGCGTTTTTAATACCGGCGACCGTTTTCTCCCATGCGCCTTCCTTACCGACCAATTCATCATGTATCCCTGGGTCGTGCGAATACAGCGTT
>Ga0207800_1000244_pt1 | contig 17172 bp, 17 predicted proteins | sample LuqExpMetageno11_FD_187769 | JGI IMG/M metagenome (GOLD analysis project Ga0207800, IMG submission 187769) | Tropical forest soil microbial communities from Luquillo Experimental Forest, Puerto Rico - Sample 11 (SPAdes) | ecosystem: Environmental > Terrestrial > Soil > Tropical forest ... | reverse complement strand
AGGATGTTTCCGGTGATCCGGGCGTCTCGTTCAAGTCGCCGGGACACATCGACCCAGCCAGTTCCGGAGCGGTCGTTATGAGCCATGAACAGGAGCACGTATCGAATGCAAGGGCTTCTGCAGCTTCAAACGGCAGCAGGATCGTGTCACAGAGCGTAAGACTGTTTACCTCGGTTTGCCCGGAGTGCGGCCGTGTCTACGTATCGGGCGGGGAGACCAGGACAGTGACTGAATCAGGCAAAAGCCAAAAGCTGCCCTCAGCCGCATACAAGAACAATGCCGCAGGTTCTTCCGGCAAACACGTCAATGTTACAGTATAGATGACTTTCGTTCAAAAATACCATCAATCCTGAGCATTCAGGCCGATTTGAATAATTGCTGATCCATTGTCAATAATTAGTGGATGCCAGGCTTTGTTATCATCTGTTATTGTCGCCATATGCGCCAAAGTATGGTATGCTGTTCAGAGTCGGCAGCTAATACTTAATCGAAAAGGAGACCAGGAAATAAATGAAATTCAGGGAATTTAACATATCTGAAGAGATACAAAGAGGGATAGACGATCTCGGGTTTGAAGAAGCAACGCCCATTCAAGCCCAGACGATCCCGCTTATCATGGAAGGACGGGACATTATAGGGCAGGCCCAGACCGGAACCGGAAAAACCTGCGCATTCGGGATCCCTGCGATTGAAATGCTCGATCCCGTTGAAGAAAACGTCCAGACGCTGATACTTAGTCCGACGCGGGAACTTGCCATACAATCGTCCGAAGAGCTTAAAAGCCTGACAAAGTATAAAAACGGTATACGGATTCTGCCTGTATATGGCGGCCAGCCAATCGACAGGCAGATCAGGGCTCTGAAAAACCGTCCGCAGATAATCATCGGAACACCGGGAAGGGTCATGGACCATATGAGGCGGCATACGCTCAAATTCGCCAATCTGAAGATGGTGATACTGGACGAAGCCGACGAGATGCTTAACATGGGCTTCCGTGAAGATATAGATACCATTCTCAGAGAAGCACCGGAAGAAAGGCAGACGATCCTGTTTTCGGCGACTATGCCGAAGGAAATAATGGATCTGACTAATAAGTATCAAAAGAATCCCATACATATTAAAATTTCACATAAAGAGCTGACGGTGCCGGGCATTGAGCAATATTACATAATGGTCGGCAATTCAACCAAGCCTGAAATACTTTCAAGGCTGATAGATGCCAATGATATCAAGCTTGCCCTTGTTTTCTGCAATACAAAGAAACGCGTCGATGACCTTACGACTGAAATGCAGTCCCGGGGCTATTCTGCAGAGGCGCTGCACGGCGACTTGAGGCAGGAGCAGAGGGACAAGGTGATGTCCAGGTTCAGGAACGGCCAGTTCGATATACTGATTGCTACTGATGTTGCGGCCAGGGGCATAGACGTCGATGATGTTGAGGCGGTTTTCAATTATGACCTCCCAGGCGATGATGAATACTATGTGCACAGGATAGGCAGGACAGGAAGGGCGGGCAAAACCGGCAAGGCCTATTCTTTCGTGGCAGGCCGCGAAATCAATCAACTGAAGGATATACAACGCTTTACGAAATCAAAGATCATTCCCATCAAGCCGCCTACGTTGATGGATGTTGAAGAAAACAAAATCAACAAGCTTATGACAGGTATCAAAAATGTTGTTACGGAAGGTAAGCTTGCCAAATATTCGGACTATATCGAAAGATCCATAGAGGAGATGAATTCTCCCGACGGAAGTATGGACCATGATGGCGCGGAAGAGCACGAAGGTCGGGGCGGGGAAAGTTTTATCACTCCACTGGACTTTGCGGCTGCAATGTTAAAAATGATCGCTGAGCCGGGCGGAAATGATGCTCCGGGGAAATCAGACATTACCCCGGAAACAGATATGGCAGAAGACGAATATTATGATACTGGGGCAGAGAAAGGGTATGTCAGGCTTTTTATCAACGTAGGGCGGAAAGACAGGATACAGCCGGGCAATATCGTTCAGAGCATCGCTTCTGCGTCCGGGCTTCCGGGTAAGCTTATCGGAGCTATCGATATATATGATAGCTACACTTTTGTCGAAGTACCCAGGGAATATGCGCACAAAGTACTCGATTCAATGAAGGATTACGTTATGAAAGGACGTAAGGTCAATATAGAGTGCTCGAATAAAAAACCAGCCGTAAGGAGGCATATCGGCGTAAGACGGAAATGACGCCGGGCGCCGGAGTGTCAGAACAGGGATGTATGGCGGGTTTGCCTGTAAAATTTGCGATTTGGGCATAAATTATGGTAAAATGCAAAAGGGTTCACTTAATGCATAGGAGGAATAAAGTGCGATTTTTATCAAAGAAAGCAATATTCATACCTACGGCAATGATTTTATCATTAATTATATTATTTGCAGACCCTGTCGCCATATCGCTGGCAGATGATACAGCAGGCACGCCGGGAAATACGGTAACGGCCGGCGGAGCAGCAACGACGACCGGAGGTTCAATCGGCACCGGTAACGGTACGGTCGTAACTACCGGAACTTCGATAAACGTTTCCGGAGCAGCAATAACTTCCGGGCCGGCTATTACTTCGGGTTCGGCTATTACTACCGGATCGGCCGTAACTACAGGTTCCGCCGTCAATACCTCAGGCAGGACGACCGGCACTACAAAAGCCGCCATAAGCACCACCGGTGCGGCTATAAAGGCAAATGACGAAAGCCTTTGGTACAATCCGAAGATCCCGATGAAAAAAGATTACCAGAAGCTGCTGTGGGAAAACTGTCAGGAGAAAAAACTCGATTATATCGACATGCTGGCTCTTATTTCAGTCGAAAGCAATTTCTATGAAAAATGCTCGACAGGAAAATGCAAGGGATATTTTCAGATCAGTTCCATCCATTTCAGCGGACTGTCAAAATTGCTCAAGACTCCTAACAAACCGCTTGATGGCGCTGTAAACATCGAATGGGGCACGACCATGTTCAGCTGGGCTCTTCATGATAAACGGACAAAGGGTTTTACCGGCAAGAAGCTGAGGGACGTCGCTTTATCGATCTATCAGCGAGGTACCGGAGGCTATGACCGGCATGGGATCAATAAAAAATATCTTGCCGTGTACTATAAAAAGAGAGATATCGTTCTTTCGTGGTTTAAAAAATGACCGGGCAATACAATCAATGATATTGTAAAAGGGTCCTGCTTTCGGGACCCTTTTACAATATTGGAATATAGCGAAGCCTTGTTGAATGCCCTGTTATTCAATTTCTGTCGATTCAATAGAAAAACGGGAATGCTCCAGGGAAGGGTGGATAAAAAGTGTAGGGGTAGCCGTAAAATCCGGGATAGTAGAACGGTGTTCTGCGGATCAGGTCGGTTATTATAAGCGCACCTACAAAATCTCTCAGTATACGTCTTCCGCCGAAAGAGAACTGCCTTTCTTCCGAAGATGGACTCTTTTTGACCGCAGCTTCAACGGCAGGTTCGACCTTTTTTGATATTTCATTGGTCATGGATTCGACCTCTTCTTTTGTCGGATATTTACCTCCTTTTTTCTCCATCAGTACATTACATGCTTTTTCCACTTCAGGCTTAATGATATTGTATGTCTCAGGGAACATATTCCCGAGATGCTCAGCTGGAGACACACCTGTCGGGTTCGCCTGTGCGGGCATTGCTGCAGCCGGGTTATACATGTTCTGCATCGGCATTGTGGCCGCAGGATTGTAAGTATTCTGTGCCGGCATTGCTGCAGCCGGGTTATACATGTTCTGCATCGGCATTGTGGCCGCAGGATTGTAAGTATTCTGTGCCGGCATTGTGGCTGCCGGATTGTACATATTCTGCGTCGGCATTATCTGCGGATTTTCTCGATAGAATTCATACATGACAAATCCTCCTTATATGAACTAATGATTCAGACCTATGTTAGTGATCTGCATTTTCATTTGATTATGCAGCTACATAAGGGTGCATAAAACAATGATCCTATATGGTACAGTTTGTGCAGGGATGCTCATTGTTACTGGCCCATAGAGCACAATCAAATTTTTGTTTGCCGGACTGCCTGTAAAAGCCTGCCCATTTTCCTGAATTATTTGAGTAAAGGGACTAATATTGAGTTTTAATGTACCATCACTGCTGACCAACTGGCTGTTAAAAAAGTCCACCTTGACGTTCTGATTTTGCGTGGCCCTTGCCATTACAACAGCTTGATATTGCGGAGGGTAGATCAATGGAACAGGAACGTTCGCATTGTAAAATCCGGTCACGGGATCTCTCGGATTAACCATTACGTGATCTACAAAATAGGTGGTCGGTGTTATTACAAAGTTTACAATGCTGCCGTCTGTACTTTGTACCGACATAAGCTTATAACAACCGGTTGGTGCTCCGGCTCCGGTCGAGAAATCACTTATCGCAGTAACAACGCCTGAAAAAGATCCAAAGTTTGCCATCCTCATTACCCCGAATCAAATTTGTATAATATAATATATGCAGCATCGACGGATTATGTTTACCCGTATTATATTAATCTGCATTGGTCCCAGGTATTTTTTTCATTTCCGTGGACATATTAATTTTGAAATAGATCAAGTTGATTCGAAACGGTGAAAGAAAGGAAAACTATAAATGGGTAAGAACAAATCCAAGAGTGTGAGTTCGGATGCTATGAAGGAAAAAACACAGGAACTTGAGCAGACAACAAGAATATCAAAGGGTTATCATAAAAACAATCCTACCAAATCCAAATAGGCCTGAAATGGCTTATTTTTTTGATGAAACATAAACCTCATGGAAATTTTTCTAAAGATGAAGAAAAATACGCACAGGATACGTATATAATTATAATAAAATTTCGGAGGTTTATGATATGATAGTTACAACAACACCATCAGTCGAAGGCAGAAGAATAAAGGAATACAGGGGTATCGTTTTCGGCGAAGTAGTATCAGGCATTGACTTCATCAAGGATTTTGCCGCAGGGCTCACCAATTTCTTCGGAGGCAGGTCGGGTTCCTATGAAGGCGAACTTGTAGAGGCCAGGGATAATGCGGTAATGGAAATGGTCAGAAGGGCAGAACAGCTGGGAGCGAACGCCGTTGTCGGAGTAGACATGGATTACGAGGTCCTGGGACAGGGCGGAAACATGTTGATGGTAACTGCTTCAGGAACGGCGGTAGTGTTGGAATAAACGGGAATACGAAGGAACAGTATGCACCTTTGGTTTTTAACAGGCACAACGATATGGGATTCGTTTAAAGCTTTTGATGACGCCGTCTACAAATTTGTTTCGGGGTTCATGTCCGACGGCATGACTGGCTTTATGAAGCTTATGACTTTTATTGGTTCGGGATGGTTTTTAACAACGCTCGCTGTCGCCATCCCGTTTTTCGTTTTCATTCTGAAAAAGAAAAAATACTATGCGGCCGCTCTGATGATCCCGCTGAACATAGCTTTAGGTTCATTGCTGAACGAAGTACTCAAGCAGATATTCCACAGGGCGCGGCCGGAAATTCTCAGGCTGGTCAAAGTTACCGATTACAGCTTCCCGAGCGGCCATTCCATGAATTCAATGATATTTTACGGCTTCCTTGCCTATTTGATAATGAAATACGCGCAGCCCCGGTTTAAATACCCCGTTGCCTTGATCTCAGGCCTTATGATACTCTTGATAGGTACAAGCAGGGTCTACCTTGGCGTACATTATGCAAGCGACGTTATAGCCGGCTTTATTATCGGGCTGGCTTGGCTGGCTTTCTTTATAAGGATATCAGGGAAGTTTATAACGAAACTCGATAATGGTGTGAAAGAACATAAATGATCTGCCTTCAAGGAGCGTGATTAAAACGATCAACCTTGAGTATTACCGCGTCTTTTATTATGTTGCGAAGCTCGGCAGCATAACTATGGCTGCTGAGGAGCTTTTCATATCGCAGCCTGCGGTGAGCCAGGCTGTCAGGCATCTTGAGGATACGCTCGGGGGCAGTTTGTTCCTGAGGACTCCAAAGGGCGTCAGGCTCACTCCTGAGGGAGAGGTGCTTTATTCATACGTTTCGCGTGGCTACGAATATCTGATGCAGGCCGAGAGCAAATACAGAGAACTGCTGAACCTCGACGACGGCGAGGTCAGGATAGGGGCAAGCGACATGACGCTTCAATTTTATTTGCTGCCGCATCTTGAACGATTTCATAAGGTATATCCGAAAATAAAGATACAAGTCACAAACGCCTCGACGCCGGATACGCTGGAACATCTGCGCAGCGGGCGGATAGACTTTGGCGCCGTAAGCTCGCCGGTAAACGGTGAGAAAGGGCTCAAGCTGATCCCGGTGTGCGGTATCAGGGATATTTTCGTTGCAAACGACAGGTTTGCAAGCCTGAAGGACAGGGCCGTGGAGCCGTCGGAACTTATGAATCATCCGCTGATATGCCTCGAACGCAATACGAGTACAAGGAGGCATGTGGACGAGCATTTCAGTGGTCTTGGAATATCGCTTGACGTTGAATTCGAACTTGCAACGAGCGAGCTTATCGTGCAGTTTGCATTGAGGGGATTGGGGATAGGCTGCGTAGTGGGTAATTTCGCAGAAAAACATATTGCGTCGGGTGAATTGTTTGAAATCAAGCTGAGCAAACCGATTCCCGAGAGAAACATCTGCGTAGCGTATTATGACGATGCGCCGATGTCACCCGCAGGCAGGAAGCTGTTGACATTGCTGATCGATGGGAAAGGCGCCCTGTAGTTGTAATTTGGACATAAGCACTGATTATACATATGATAACGAATATCGATTATACTTATGCAGACTCCTGTGATACTATCAAGTCATGATTCGGTCAGGAAAACTGACAGACTCATGAATATGCATCACGGGAGGTTTTTATATGGTAAGGGCTATAGTAGGCGGTAACTGGGGAGACGAAGGAAAAGGCAAGATGACCGATATGCTGGCGGGACGGTCCGATATGGTCGTACGCTATCAGGGCGGTGCAAACGCAGGTCATACCATAATAAACGAGTACGGTAAATTCGCGCTTCACCTGCTTCCGTCAGGCGTATTCACGAAGGGCGTAACAAATGTCATTGGACAGGGAGTAGCACTCGATCTGAAAAGGCTGCTGGAAGAACTGGACCAATTGCTTCAGAGGGGAGTGCCGGCGCCCGATATCAAAATATCCGACAGGGCTCAGCTCGTCATGCCCTATCATATATTGTTCGACAGGCTTGAGGAAGAACGGCTCGGCGACCGCGGCTTCGGTTCCACAAAAACCGGGATAGCGCCGTTTTACTCCGATAAGTATCTAAAGACGGGCGTACGGGTGGCCGATCTGTTTGATACAGCTTTGCTTTCGGAAAAGCTTCGCTCATATTGCAACGTAAAGAACCGACTCCTCAAAGCTCTGTACGATGCGCCACCGATTGACGAAAAATCGGTAACGGAAGCGCTTCTTAGCTATCGGGAGCGCATAAGGCCAATGGTTTGTGATGTTGCGCAGCTTTTAAACAAAGCGATCGGGGAGGGCGCGGAGATACTTCTGGAAGGCCAGCTTGGTGCGCTGAAGGACCCAGACAACGGAATATATCCTTTTACTACCTCGTCGTCACCGCTGGCAGGCTTTGCCTCAGTCGGCGCAGGGATTCCGCCGCACTGTATCAAAGAGGTCGTCACGGTGGTAAAGGCGTATTCATCCTGCGTTGGAGCGGGAGCATTCGTTACGGAGATATTCGGAGAGGAAGCGGCTGTATTGCGGAACCTGGGCGGCGATTGCGGCGAATACGGAGCTACGACCGGAAGGCCGCGCAGGATGGGGTGGTTCGATGCTGTTGCAACAAGATACGGGTGCATGCTCCAGGGCACCACGGAGGTTGCGTTGTCTCTTGTCGACGTATTGGGATATCTGGACAAAATACCGGTTTGCACTGCTTATATGATAGACGGGGCAGAAACCGTGGAGTTTCCTGTTACGCCGCTTTTGAACAGGGCGAAGCCTGTCTATACGATGCTGGACGGATGGAAGAGCAATATAAGGGGAGTGAGGCGCTACGAGGATCTGCCCGCGAATGCCCGTAATTATATAGGGTTCATAGAGGAATACATCGGCTTTCCGATCAGGTATATATCTACCGGACCCGGAAGGAACGATATCATCGAACGCTGGTAAAAATATTTGTCAATATGAGGTGTGGATATGATCGATAAAACAGAACTGAAGGACGTATGTACATTTATTGGCGATATCGCCTGTGAGTATGGTTTTTCCGGCGTAATCCACCTGTCCCGGCTCGGCGGATTATACTATGAAGAGGCTTTTGGCAGTGCCTGCATGGGTTGGAATATCCCGAACAGAACGAATACCAGGTTCAATACGGCTTCGATATCAAAAGTATTCACTGCCTGCGGGATCCTTAAACTGATGGAGCAGGGGTCGCTCAAACTTGAAGACAGATTGACGGACCATCTGCAGTTTGAGGGTGAACCCTTCTCGAAGGAGATAACTCTGTATCATCTGCTTACCCATTCGTCGGGCATTGCAGACGATGCGGATGAAGAAGCCGGAGAGAACTATGAGGATCTATTTGTCGATAAGCCCAACTACAGCTTTCGCAGGGCTTCCGACCTTGTCGCGAATTTTATTGGCAAAAAGCCGGTGTTCAGTCCCGGGGAGAAATGCCGTTACAACAATGCCGGCTACGTGCTGCTTGGTATGGTTATCGAGAAGGCAACGGGCATGGAATACAAGCATTGGCTTACGGATAATATCCTCATTCCGTGGGGACTGGAGCATACATACTTCCCTGAAATGGACGGAGTGAATGCAGATACAGCCGAAGGTTATATCCTGGCCGAGGAAGGCCAACGTAAAGTTTGGAGAAAGAATATCTATTCCATCCCGCCTGTCGGGACACCCGAGGGTGGAATATACACTACGGCAGGCGATCTGAATAATCTGATAAGGGGCTTGACTGAAGGACGGTTCTTCAGTCCGGATCTGGCAAAACTGATCCTGACGCCGAAGGTATTGCATTCGGATCGCGGTAGTTATCAGCACTGGATGGGCTTTGGATTCGAATTCTATATGAGTGGCGACCGAATCTTCAAAATGCTGAAGGATGGTTCCAACCCCGGCGTTTCCGCTGTTATGGCATATTATCCCGAATCGGGCGCCGATCTTGTCATCCTGTCCAATATAAACTGCAGGGTATGGGGAATGATGCGCAGGATAGAGGAGTATACCGGGCTTTGCAGCTGAGCCCGACGTGTCTAACGAAAAACTATTTCCATATACAACCAAAATGTATTATAATGTGACTTGTACGTTACTTATAATTTACATATAAGGGGGTATATGGACATTGTTTAAGAGAATGGGATTACTCAAGAGACTAGTGTGTTTGGTAGTTTGCATTTGCTTTGTTATTTCAATGCTCTCATTTTCATATGCTGAAACCACAAGTACCAAAGACGAGATAACAGTTACCTTGAACGGACAGCCTTTATATTTTGACGTTCCGCCGGTTTTGACAGACGGCAGGGTATTACTGCCACTGAGAGTTATATTTGATCAGTTGGGCGCTGCAGTTGAATGGGAAGGGACTGAAAAAAAGGCTACCGTCACTAGAGATGATACTGTACCCGATCTGAAGGGCGCTGTTGTAACTCCTTTGCAAGCATTAGAGCTATCCTCGCTGCTCGGTATAAAAATAAGGGAAGATATTTAGACTTTAATGTCTTGGACACAAGTGACATTGAAACAGGACAGGGCGCTTTAGACCCTGTCCTGTTTTTTGGCTTTCAGCTGTTTATACGGCTTTGCGGGCCAAGCTGTGGATGACTACGGAGTTTTTGCCTTTCTCCCTGGCTTCGTTGATACTTTCGATGGATTGTTCTATCATGCTGCGGACGCTTGTGACATCCTTGTTGAGGCCTGCCAGCCCGCCGATGTAGCAGCCCATCTGCTTTCCGCAACCCAGCGATCCGAAATCATATTGCGCCATACCTTGTATGATTGCCTTTGCGGTATCTTCCACTGATTCCCTGCCGGCTTTTGCGGAGCGGTAGCCAGTTGCCTCATCTGTGCAGGATGGCTTCAACAGGCTTATTTCATCATAATGGCGCAGCATCTTTGTCGTTACGCTGTTCAATTCCGCGAATTCACCAATTTTCAATCGGATGCCTCCTTTTGCGGTATTCCGGCCAGAATCACCTTATATTAATACTATAAACCTTACCATAACGGGAAAGTCAATACCTTATTGTCAAATTTTATTAATAAAGTATAAACTATATTGTTTTGCAATGGAAATATGAAATCGGGTATGATAAAATCAAACCAATATCTGTAATACAGGCTTGGGGATGGTGCTTCAAGTCTTGCCAGGGAGCAGGCATGGAAAGGTTCGAAACATGAAAAAGTCCGATTTTTTCGGTGAAGTATATAAAATCGTAGCCCGTATACCAAAGGGAAAAGTAATGACCTACGGGCAGATCGCAGTGCTTTTGAATGCGCCCAATTGCGCAAGGCAGGTCGGGCAGGCAATGTACAATACTCCGGAGTATTTGGATATACCGGCTCACAGAGTCGTAAACAGCAAGGGTGGGCTGGCACCGCCCTCCGCTTTCGGCGGCGAGGGAGTACAGCGCAGGAGGCTCGAGGATGAGGGCGTGCTGTTCGCCCGGAACGGATGCGTAGACCTTAAACGGTCGATATTCCGGGACTATGGCAGCCGGGAGAAGCCGGATCGATAAAGTCCTGGGGTGTTCTTATTGTATGAAGGCCATAAACGCATATAAATTATCGGGAGGGGTCCCAATGGAGAATAAGGTCGGTAAAAACTTTGACAGCTTGGCACAACGCGTAATCTACAGTTATGCAGGAACCTTTCCGGAGTTTGTTCCGGTGAGGGCGGATAAGGCATCGGAGCGTTCACAGCTTGAGTTGTACGGTTTTATTGAAAACATACTTCAAAAGCTTTACGAAGATCCTTCCCTGCTGGCGCTTTCGTTTCAGGGGGATGATTTTTATGAGGATTGGGCGCTGCAGAAAACCAAGCCAAAGCTGATCGTCGCAATGAAAAATTACCAGAAAAAGGTCAATGAATTCTTCCTGCTGCTGATAAAGTTAGGTGAAGCGGGGTCCATAAAGGAAGATGCACTGCATGTTGAAACAGGTAAAATAAAATTGACGGACAATGTACTCAAAAGGCTCGAACGTCTTGGACTGTCTTGTGTAAAAGCTGAAGAAGAGGTGATTCTCAGCTGCAAAGACCGTCCGGACCTTTTCCCTGCATGGAAGCTGCTTGCGGAAGTTTCTCTCGGAACGAAGGATCCCGGGATGTATTTTTCCCATTGCATGTTCGATCCGGGGTATTCCTACCCTACCGATATTTTTTTGAAATTGCTCGGTGATAAATCGCCGTTTATAAAGCTCTGCAGCTACTTTGAGGAAAACGGCTATTTGAGGGTCGACTGCAGGGAGGACAACAGGATGAATGAGATATCGCTGGATTGGGCCAAAAACTACGGTAAAAAGAATGAACCTCTTAAAAGCTCCTGGGCGGAGAGGGAACATGGCGGCATATCGATATGGTTCGATTTCTCAAAGAGAAACCAGGTTTTCTTCGGATTGAGGGTTCCCAGGTATAAGGAGCTCCTTGCACGCTTTGACGAGATGGATGACAGGCTTAAGCGGTTTGTTATAAGGAGTACCAAGAAATGCGATAACTGCAGATACTGCACCCAAACTGACAAAACCGGCACCCGCAAGCCGCAATTCGTCACAGTCACATATAACGGCAGCTATGACCTCTGTTCGCTTTACCCCGGCTTTTCATATATATGGACCGGTATGAACGACGATACCGCTTCGGATATTATTTCATTCCTGCAAATTATTGATGACACTTTCGAAAAGAGGGCTTAAAAATGAAAAGGTTAGGAGTTTTTTCCTGGTTCGGTTTCATTATTCCCATGGAGGAGAAGTTCCGGCTGATGAAGCTGGCAGGATTCGATTCTACGTTTCTATGGTGGGGCGATGAATATGCCGATTTAGACGGTCCAAAGGACCGGCACCCGGATATCGCAAGAGGGCAGGGACTTATGCTCGAAAACGTGCATCTGCCATATTCTAATGCCAGCGAATTATGGACGGACAGCCTTAAGACAGACGAACTCATAAAGATATATGCCCAAGGTATAAGGGATTGCGCCGCACATAACATACCGACGGCAGTCATGCATATCACGAGGGGCAATGAACCTCCTCCCATGAACCAGGACGGGATGGACAGGATCAAATTGCTCGTGGAGCTGGCGGAGAAAATGGATGTTAATATAGCGCTTGAGAACCTGAGAAGGCCTGAATACCTGGACTTCCTGTTATCCGGAATCGATTCCGGCAGGCTTGGCTTCTGTTATGATTCGGGCCATGAAAACTGTTATACGAAGGGTGAGGATTATCTGCCGCAATACGGCTCAAGGCTGATGGCGCTGCATCTTCATGATAATGACGGGACCGATGACCAGCATCTTGTCCCCGGAGAAGGCAAAATTGACTGGCCGGCGGTGGTCAGAAAGCTTAAAGCAACTGGATATGCCGACGCTCTGACCTTCGAGGTGACAAATGAATTTTCAAGCCTCCGTGAAAGCGAGACGGCTGAAGAGTTCTTGAAAAGAGCATATAATGCTGCTTTGCGGATCAGGGACATGATCGAAAAATGCTAAAGGAGGGTGGCTTCGAAAGAACCGTCCCTCTGTTTCATTCTCAGCAGAAGAACTCTTCATAGGTGTTGAAGTCCTGACCGAAGGTCTTTACCTTCACCAACATACCTTGAGTTCCTGGAATGCCTGCTATTCTGTCCATGATTACGTCGGGCTTTTCGTTAGATATTATGTAATTCGTATTGTATGAGACCGGGTATACCTTCACAAAGTGCATTTTCAGCACATCAGCCATATCAGGAGTTACTTCCGGCAGATCGCATTTGATCCCTTCAGTATCGAGCGCCTTGAATCGGAACTCCTCCGTATTGAAAACTTTCAACACGCAGAGGTCCAAACCTAATAATTCTGCCTGCCCGATCTCTTTTTTCAGATCATTCCTGAAGATCTCGGCGTAGTTTGGCATGAGCAGCATTTTCTGTTCCTCGATGATCCTGAGGTTATAAATTATCGGAGCTATGTGGCCTGCGACCGTTTCCAGGGTCAGGACATTTTCCTCATCGCTTATTATACTGCCTGAGAACTCGAATATAGTGATGATCCCAAGTATCTCGATATCCGATTTGTCCAGGTATACAGGCACTATGAGCGCAGCTGAAACATCGCCGTAATTCTCAGTTATATCCTCACCGAAATAATTTTTCAGGTCGTCCAACTGAAATGCGGAAACGGTCCTGCCTTTCATTACCCTGCCCCAATCTGGTCCCGGTTTTATAATGCTTGATTTCAAGCTGATGCCGCAGCTATTTGTTACACAGAAAGTGTTTTCAGCTTTGTCATACAGGGCTATCAGACATTTGTGCGCATTGAAGGATATCCTGAGCGTATTTACCGCTATTTCGGCAAGAGTCTCCATATTATTCGAGCTATTTATATTCTTTGTGAGATTATTAAGGGAGATCAGCCTGTCCAGCTTTTCCTGTATTAGAGCCTTCTGTTCATTGACAAGCTTGAAGTGCTTCGCATTTGAAATGGATATATAGGTGGAGGATGCCAGACTTTCTATAAGTTCAAAGATACTTTGTTTATATTCGGCACCGGTTACCGTTGTACCGAGAGTGACGAATCCGAGGATCGCTCCTTCCTTTTCGAGCAGCACGAGATATCTCGGCGCCAATTCATCAAGCATTCCGATACCGTCGATGAAAATGCTGTTGAAATAATTCCTGTCCATTTCCTCCGACATGTCTATTATAGTGCGGTTCGGTTCAATTACTACCGGCTTTCTGATTTCAAGCTCGATGTTTACTGCTTTCAGGCAGTCATAAATAAAACGGCTTGATTTGAGCACATACCTTTCGCTCTTTTCATCATAGAGGACGAACCCTGTAGCCGAACTTTGAGTTAGCTCCGAAAAAATATCCGTGGACAGGCGGTACAGCGTGTCAAGGCTCAGCTCGCTCAACAGCGCCTTGGATGACTGGTTTATCGCAAAAAGATTGAATATTTTCTCGTCAAGATTCACATTTGTGGACTGAAGCTCGTTAAATGCCCTGTAGTTCATAAGCGAGCTGTTGATCAGCTTCATAAGGACTTCGCATATTATAAAATCATTATCGTCGAAGGGCCCCGTTTCTTTTTCGGGTATGAGCATAAAGCCTTCAATTTCCTTGTCGGAAAAAACGGGCATTACAATTTTGGGGTGATATGAGGTAACCAGTTCCTTGCTGAAATAACGAAGTATATTTTCCGTGCCGACAAGGATGCTGCCGTGGAAGACCGCCAGGGTATCCAACGCTTCATTGCCGTCAATGTATTTGATGCCTGAGGGTCTGCCTTTTTCTCTTACGAGCTCGAAACGGCCATTGTTCGCATGAAACATAGCCGATCTTTCCAGGGTAAGCAATTCATTTACGAAATCAAAAGCGGATTCCATGATCTGCTGCGAATTCAGCTTCTGTGAGAAAAAGTCCACGGCCAGTATTAGCCCGGAATATCTGAACATTTTTCCTGCTATCGACTTTTCTTTGTTTTGCTCTTCGACCTGCTTAAGTATCGCATTGTATTCCATCACGTTCCCCCTGATATAATTCCTGAAAAGTAAAGTTCTTCATATCTTTCTTATTTCGTTGCCCAGGATTACAAAGCAGCTGCCGAACGACTCTTCTCTGATTTCTTCGATTACTCCTTTTATCTCGATCATCGTATTCGCATATACCCTTTTCGTAATGTTCACTTCGCCTTCTCCCTTGACCTTGAAGCATTTCATGAGCGCCTTTATTTCAAGTTCAAGGAGCCTGACCTTGTCTCTGGCTTCAAAATATCTCTCTCTTGCGGCTTCTGATTCCCTGAACTGCGCGGAATTGGAATCAAGCTCCTGTGAGAATATGGTAAATAATTGCTTGGCTTTTGTAAGCTCATTTTTTGTCACTTCGAGTTTGATCTGCAGCTTTTCAATATCGGCCTTGACCGCATTTCTGTTGAAACCGCCGACGATTATCTGCGTGCGCTTTTCGCCTACGTTCCCGACATATGCAGCTTCGACTTTTTGTTCCGCCTCGATCGTGCCGCCGATGATCCTGCCCTTGTTCGATTCGATTATCACCTGCTTGGCCTTGATATTGCTGTTCATGCAGTAATAGCCTATATAGACGCTTCCGTTGCATTCAATAGTGGCGTCGGATACGAATTTTGTATATATATCCTTTGTCGATCTGACCAGGGCTTTGTTTTTCCCGGCTATGCCGCCTTTGATGCAGACATTTCCATTCCGGCTGATGATTTCTTTTACACTTCCGACACCGAACTCTCCCAGGATCTCGACATCGTTCTTGGCGGCCACTGAAAAATTATCGGCAATAGCTCCCTTCACGGTAAGGAAACCGTCGAAATCAATATTGCCGGTATTGTATCCGACATCCTGCGCTATTTCCAGATAGTTTGAGACGCTTATCTTGTCCCCCTTATAATGAACCGCCCCGTTGATCTTCGAATAAATGGTCGTAATATTGTTAGCGAATGCTTCTCTCACTGTTTCGGGATCATAAAATAACGGGAATCGTTTTCCCGGGATAGGTTTGACTATTTCACCTTTTACATTTTTACCGGCCAAGCCCTCGGTCGGTTCTGTGCGATCCCCGAGCCATGCGCCTTCGCTCACTTTATTGATAAGATTGAGTTCATAAAAGTCCGCCTTGCCGTCTTCTTTTATTTCCGGCTTTGGTTCCTTAAGCTCATACATCCTGATCGTGGAGTCCGTGCCGTTGACGGGAGGGATGCCCTCTGCAATAAGGATCGGAACTTCTGCTGCAAGCTTGTTGAATATGGCGTCGGTCTTTATTCCGAATATTATTCCGCTTTTCCTCAGCTTCAGCAGAATCTCCCGCACCAGTTCGCTCTGGTTGCTTTCTTTCAGTTCGGCTTCGTTGATATGAAGCGTAACATATGCTTTCATGTCGTTATCGGATGTGCTGACCGATATTCTGCTTTTTATTTCGCCAAACTTCAAAAGGGGCTGCGGAGCATTCATCAAGGAATTCCTTATTGCTGTGAAGCTCAATATTTTAATTTCAGGATTATCGGAGACAAATTTTATGAAATCCTGTATCGGGTAACCTTTTTTATAGGTCTCGAGATACAGGCCGTCATCCCGTTCCGTTACTTTTAAATATTGGTTTGATATTATATCCATCAGAATCTCCGTGACTTGCTGCCGATATCTGAATTCACGGCATTATTTTAATAATCATAATTCGACATTATGACCAACTATCCTGCAAGAAAACGCCAGACATTGTAAATATTTTGAGAATTCAAATATATATGCTAACGAATTTGTTAATGAAAATCTGTTTTTCTGTCAGGTTTTATTTGATTGGCTCATCCCAATATTATGATAGAATAAAAAGAACGATAAAAAGGTGGGAGAAACATATGCAAAATAAAAATGTAGTATTGTTCGATCTTGACGGAACATTGACCGATCCCGCACTTGGGATCACAAAATCGGTTGCATATGCGCTGGAGTCATTCGGTATACATACCGATGACCTGGGCATGCTCTGCAAATTCATCGGCCCTCCGCTCAAGGATTCATTTATGGAGTATTACGGGTTCAGCGAGGAGCAGGCATTGGCCGGCGTTGAAAAATACAGGGAGTATTTCAGAGATAAGGGAATTTATGAGAACAAGTTGTACCCCGGAGTAAAAGAAATGCTGGAAAAGCTGAAGGACAACGGCATGAAGGTGATCCTTGCCACATCCAAGCCTAAGATATTCGCAGACATCATACTTGAGCATTTCGATATAATGAAATACTTCGACCTGGCGTGCGGATGCGAACTGGACGGCACCAGAGGCAAAAAGAGCGAAGTCATCCGGTACGCATTGGATACGGCTGGGATAAGCGAACCGGACAGTGCGGTGATGGTCGGTGACAGGAAGCATGACGTGATAGGGGCGAAAGAGGTCGGTATCATGTGTATCGGGGTATTGTTCGGATACGGCGGC
>Ga0207800_1000243_pt1 | contig 17433 bp, 15 predicted proteins | sample LuqExpMetageno11_FD_187769 | JGI IMG/M metagenome (GOLD analysis project Ga0207800, IMG submission 187769) | Tropical forest soil microbial communities from Luquillo Experimental Forest, Puerto Rico - Sample 11 (SPAdes) | ecosystem: Environmental > Terrestrial > Soil > Tropical forest ... | reverse complement strand
GTGTCAGAGATGGCTCCGCAGGGCCCGATGGTCGATGGAAGTGGTATGCCGATCGGTAAGGACGGTATGGTAATAGGGCCTGACGGAAAGCCAATAATGGCCCCGGGTACTGCGAAACCGAGCAAATGGATATACATAGGAGCGGGAGCCGGACTACTGGTTCTGGCAGCCGTGGTGTTTATAGTACTTAGGAGAAGGCATAACAGAAGGAAGGAAATGAGTCTGGATGAATAAAAAGGATCTAGTCCGGATGGCTTTTAAAAATTTCATGAGAAGGAAAACCAGATCCATCCTCACCATCCTTGGCGTTCTGATTGGAACGGCGTCCATTGTGGTCATGCTTTCGATCGGTTTGGGAATGAACGAGAATTTCAAACAGCAACTGAAAAGGATGGGCAGTTTGAACGTAATAGACGTCAACCCGTACTTTTTCCAGGAGGATGGCAAGGGCGGCGGTGTATCCAAGGTCACTCCGCTCGATGACAAAGCTGTCGCCAATATAAAGGCAATTGAGGGCGTGGAGGCTGTAATGCCTTATCTTCAGACTTCGCTCAAACTCGTATCAGGTAAATATACGACTTATGCCAACGTGATGGGGGTCGATCCTGCTGCGCTCGAAGCATTCGATTTCAAAGTGGCTTCAGGCAGGCTGCTGAATGCGGATGATTCGGCGTCGCTGCTGTTTGGCAGTGAGACCCCGTACAATTTTTACAATCCAAGGGCTTCCAGCAATGGCTTTGGCGGCAAGTATATGTATTTCGGCGGCGGAATGGGCGGTGGCACCGACAGGCCTGCTCCCGATGTAGACGTACTCAACGACAAGCTGGTGATGACCTTCGATATGAGCTACGGCGAGCGAAGGCCTGCGGGTGCGGGCGGGACTACTCCTACCAAGCCACCCAAGCTATATAAGGTAAAGGGCGTAGGTATCCTCGAAGCTTCGCAGGATGAAAAATCCTACAGCATTTTCATGAATATAGAATATCTGAAAAAAATCATGAAAGAAAACGAGAGGGCGCAGGCATCGCAGGGAGTACGTTACAATACAGGCCAGCCTGAGGGATACCAGCAGGTCAAGGTAAAAGTCGAGGACATGAACAATGTCCAAAAAGTACAGAGTCAGATCAAGGATATGGGGTATGGTGCGTACAGCCTGACCGATATTCTTGAAAGCATGCAGCAGCAATCTGCCACCATGCAGGCCGTGCTTGGAGGTATCGGCGCGATTTCGCTCTTCGTGGCGGCGCTCGGTATTACGAATACCATGATAATGTCGATATATGAAAGAACCAGGGAAATAGGCGTTATGAAGGTTCTCGGCTGCATGCTCGGGGATATCAGGAACCTGTTCCTGTTCGAAGCCGGAATGATAGGGCTGGTCGGAGGTATACTGGGGCTGCTTTTCAGCTACGGGGCATCCCTGCTCCTGAATAATTTCGCGGGTGGGATCTTCGGCGGAGGAGGTTATCCCGGTGAGAAAAACATTATTTCGGTTATACCGGCATGGCTGGCCATTGCTTCACTTGGGTTTGCAACACTGGTAGGCCTTATTTCCGGCTTTATGCCGGCCAGACGCGCCATGAAGCTCAGCGCCCTTGAGGCAATAAAGACAGAGTAGGTAATTTCAAATACAAGTTACAACAAAGCAATGCGCCGGCTGATTTGCAATATCAATCAACCGGCGCATTGCCTGTATATGGCACATTGCCCTTTACTTTTCCGAGTCGGTCTGCCTGATCTCTTTCCTCTTTATCTTGCCGCTGACGGTCTTCGGGAGCTCGTCCACAAATTCGACCACCCTTGGGTATTTATACGGGGCGGTAGTTTTCTTGACATGGTCCTGAAGCTCTTTCACCAATACGTCGTTACCTTTCCAACCCTTGGCAAGGACTATCGTTGCTTTTACGACCTGACCTCTTACAGGATCGGGAACGGCAGTAACAGCGCATTCCAGAACAGAGGGATGCTCTATTAGCGCGCTTTCTACTTCAAAAGGCCCTATGCGGTATCCGGAGCATTTGATCACATCGTCCGACCTGCCTACAAACCAGAAATAGCCATCCTCATCACGCCATGCGACATCTCCCATATTATAGACGCCATTGTTCCAGACACGTGCAGTCGCTTCCTCATCGCGGTAGTAACCCCTGAACAGTCCCGGAGGCAGTCCTTTGTCCAGATTTTTTATCACAATGCTGCCTTCTATGCCTGACGGGCAGGAGCGGCCGTTATCATCGACGATATCGATATCGTATAATGGAGAAGGTTTACCCATCGAACCGGGCTTGGGCCTAATCCATTCGAAGTTTGCGCATAATACCGTAGTTTCCGTCTGACCGAAGCCTTCAACGATCTCAAGGCCCGTAGCCTTTTTGAACTGTGAGAAGACTTCCGGATTGAGCGGCTCACCGGCCGTGCCTGCAAATTTGATGCTTGAGAGATCATGTTTCGTCAGATCTTCTTTTATAAGAAAACGGTATATCGTAGGCGGAGCGCAGAAGGATGTGATCCTGTGTTTTTCGATCATGTTCAACAGTTTCTCCGGCACGAACTTTTCCATATCATACACAAACACTGCAACGCCGCAGATCCATTGACCATAGATCTTGCCCCAGCCGCATTTGGCCCAGCCCGATTCGGCAACGGTCAGATGCAGTCCTGACTCGCCGAGTCTCTGCCAGTAATGCGCAGTCACGATATGTCCGAGAGGATAGTAAAAATCATGAGTTACGATCTTCGGCATCCCCGTAGTACCGGAGGTGAAATACATCAGCATTTTGTCGTTTCCGCCCGCATAATCGCTTTCGGTCGGTCTTACCCAGTCTTCAGAGGCTTTTTCGAGCTCACTGTCGAAGTCCAGCCAGCCTTCGCGGGTTTTGCCGACCAGGGCTATCGATTCGACGGTCGGCGAATCCTTCAGAGATTCCTCAATAAAGGTTACTATTTCATGATCGGGTACGGATACTATCATCTTTACCGAAGCCGCATTATTCCTGTAAACGATATCCTTCTTCGTCAATTGGATGGTTGCAGGGACCGATATGGCGCCTATTTTCTCGAGCGCAAGCGTGCAGATCCAGTAATGCCAGCGCCTCTTGAGCAGCAGCATGACAACGTCGCCCTTTTTGATGCCTTGAGCTTTGAACAGGTTGGCAGCCTTATCGCTCAGGCGTTTCATATCCATAAAAGAGAATATGCGTTCCTCTCCGAAATCGTTGCACCAGACCATTGCGGTCTTGCCGGGTTTTTCCAGGGCCCATGCGTCAACTACGTCATAGGCAAAGTTGAAATCTTCCGGTATATTGACCTTGTAATTACTTTTGAAATCCTCATATGAAGTAAATTCAGTTCTCGGTAAAAACTTTTCCAGCATTTATTTGACTCCTTCTGTGGTATTGTCATGCAATATCACGGTCAGGAACTTACAGGGCTTGTCATTTACGGCAGTCTGGCCGTGGGGGATGGTCGGATCGAAATAAAGGGAATCGCCCGGAGACAATATTATCTCGGAGCCTCCCAGGATCACCTTGACCTGTCCGTCGAGCACATAGTTGAATTCCTGGCCGGGATGAGAAACGAGCATCATCTTTTTGTTTTCTTCAGGATCGATAGTCACGAGCAAGGGCTCGATTTTTTTATTCTTAAAGCTGTATGACAGGCTTTGAAAGGTATATCCCTTGTATCTCTCTATATAAGGCGCTTCACCGCTCCTGACAAGGCAGTAGTTCTGCAGATGAGGCGTCGAGCCTGTCAGCAACTCGGTGAGCTCCACGCCGAGTATTCCGGCGGTTTCGTAAAGCGTGCTTATCGGTATGCCTTCTTCGGCGTTTTCGTACTTCATATAAGTATCCAGCGGTATCTTAAGCTTCCTGGCAAGGGTATCCGCAGTCATTCCGGATATCTCCCTGATTTCGCGTATGCGATCTGCTATCTGCCCGATTGTTTCCGACATATGCTTCATTATCCTCCTGAACGTTCGATTGGGAGCTTTCTGGCTGTACAGCGGAGCTGCCAGCCTGATATTATCATAACTTATAATAACATAAAGTAAAGCAGTATTTAATATAAAGCTGGCTTTTCATACCTTTGAATATACCAGAACAATGTAATAATCGATTCCGCTGTAAAACGTCGCTTATAAGCTGGTGCCCGGCTTTTTGCAGTGAAATCAATAATTGAAAATATTAACCAATTATTAATTTATATTTCCCGTTAGCGCCTGTATGATTAAAATGGAGGCTGCCGATTATGAAAGTTATCGAAAGACAAAATGTGAAAATTGCCGGAAATAGCTCCATAACTGCATTTGAAGAGCTAATTGAGCCCCATCAGAAGAGGATTTACAATTACATGCTCAAGGTATGCGGCAGCGAATTCGAAGCCAGCCAGCAAACGCAGGATATTTTTGTAAAAGCCTATGAAATGCTGCTGTCCGGGGAGGATGCAGCAGGCATTCCCGCCTTTATATATAAAGCTGCCGCTGAGATAGGCAGGCAGACAGTCTGCAGGTCTGAATTGATATCCTAGCCCAAATTCACTCTATAAATTTGAAATTTATTGAAGCCATAGAAGCGGGGCTGAAAATAATGTAGAATATTATTATAAATTTTTCTTCTATCTTAAGCGAATGGGGAAATAGAGATGGCAGAGGTCGGGGTCAAAGTACTTATTGTTGAAGATGAAGCATCCATAAGGAAATTTATTGCAATAAACCTTGAACGCAGCGGTTTTGACGTACTGGAAGCGGATACCGGCGAAAAGGCGCTTGAAATGGCTGCAGCCTGTAAGCCCGGGATCATGGTGCTCGATGTCATGCTGCCAGGGATAGATGGCTTTGAAGTGTGCAAAAAACTCAGGGAAGAAATGCCTGAACTGATAATAATAATGCTGACTGCAAGAGGTCAGGATACAGACAAGATAGCAGGGCTCGAAATAGGCGCCGACGACTACATGGTAAAGCCGTTCAACCCCAGGGAACTGACAGCAAGGATCAGGACCATACTCAGAAGAACTGATAGAAAACAATCGTATGAAACTTTGCTTTCATATAAAAATCTGCAGATGGACCTTAAATCCCAGAAATTCTTCAAGGATGACACAGAAATCGAATTAACACCGACTGAATTTTCCGTCCTGAAGCTGTTCATGTCCAATATAGGCAGGGCATTGAGCCGTAACGAGCTTTTTAATACCGTATGGGGCAAGAACTATTTCGGCGACCTTAAAACCTTGGATGTTTACATAAGAAGGTTGAGGGAGAAAATCGAGGAGGACCCTTCAAAACCCCGGTATATAGAGACTGTTTGGGGATACGGCTACAGATGGTGCGACAAATGATCTTTTCTGCCGGTCAAGGAAGGTGATTGTGATGAGTATCAGAAAAAGGATGACCATGGGCTTCATATTCGTCATAATCCTGACAGTCCTGATACTGGAAATACTGATTATTAATATAGTCCGCGTCAATTATTACAATAACCTCGAGGCAAACCTCCGGAATCAGTTGAAGGTTTCCTGCGAGCTGTATTCAAGATATTTTTCCGACGCTACCCTTTCGGATAATGTGCTCAATAATGTCGATACGTTCTGGAAGCAGTCAAACGCACAGGTGCAGATAATCGACATGAAAGGGCGCGTACTTATGGACTCCATCGGTTACATGCCCACAGTCAACGAGCGGATGCCCGACGTGGATCAAGCATTGAAAACGGGTTACGGGGCCTGGTTCGGAAAGGCTGGTTACGACAGCAACGGAATAATGGCTGTTTCTCTGGAATTAAAGTCCGACGGCGTTGCAGTAGGCGTCCTGCGGTTCATCAGCACGCTCAAAGCGGTCAATGAAGATGTATACGCCGTAGCCAGGGTATTTATCATAATCGGAATAATCGTGGCTGCCATATCTGCTTTTCTGAGCCTGCTGATCTCCAATACCATAGTCAACCCTCTCAAGAAAATTACCGCAGTTGCAGCAAAAATGGCCTCCGGAGATTATCATATCCGCAGTGTGAGAACTTATAACGACGAGATAGGCAAGCTATCCGACACGTTGAATTATCTTGCGGAAGAGATCGACAAGAGGGACAGGATGAAAAATGATTTTATTTCATCGATCTCCCATGAACTGCGAACTCCGTTGACATCCATCAAAGGCTGGGCGGTCACGCTTATGGAAGTCGGAAGTGAAGAAGCGGCCGGAGGTGAAGAAAATACCGGGGATGGCGAAAACAGGGAGCTGTTCTCAACAGGCCTCGATATCATAGAGAAGGAATGCGATAGGCTGACTCAGATGGTAGAGGAGCTGCTTGATTTTTCGAGGCTTACATCGGGTAAGCTCAGCATCAGAAAAGAAAAGTTGCCGCTCGCCGAATTTGTCGATACTGTCGGAAGACAGCTCACTCCAAGAGCAACCAGGGACGGACTGAATTTCGATGTGGAGGCGGAAGACGGTCTGCCGGAGATCATATCAGACCCAAATCGTCTTAAGCAGGTGATCATAAATATTTTGGACAATGCATTCCGGTTTACTCCTTCGGGAGGAAAGGTGCTGTTCAAAACTGAAGTCAGCGGAGGCGAGATCATTTTTACAGTAAGTGATACGGGCTGCGGTATACCGGTAGACGAAATGCCTTATATCAAGGAGAAATTCTTTAAGGGGAAAAACAGTAAAATGGGTAATGGTATAGGGCTGTCCATCTGCGATGAGATCATAAGGCTCATGAACGGCAGCCTTTCCATTTACAGCCGGCCCGGAAAGGGAACAAGCGTAATTATCCGTATTCCTGCCGTGACGGAGGGTTCAGCAGTATGAATATGATGTTTAAACAAGTTGATAGATCCGATTTGCATAAGGCATCCGGCAAGGGCTTGCGCCGGCGGCTGTCACTGCTCCTGTCTGCTGCGCTGCTTTCTACCGCATTGTCCGGATGTACTCAGACCATAACGGATAACGCCGACAGGATCGCCAGGCCTTCATACTCCGAAGCTCCATTTTTCGGCACCTGGAAACTGGAAAGCTGCGACGGTGGTAAGCAGGAGGGAGAGACCCCCGACACCAAGGCGCCTCTTGATGGAGACAGCGTCAGTTTTGCACAGGACAGATTGGTATACGCGGGCAGTGAGTACATAAATATCAGCTATAAAGTCAAACGTGTAGGCATCGATGAATACTTCCTGCATAAAAACGCAGACATACCTGCGGAACTGGATTCGGTAAAGGGTGAGATCCTCGTTATCACGGTTTATTCGGAAGATAATTTCCTTTTCGAGTTGTTAAGCCCTTCAAATGAAGATATAAACAAATCAACAAACGGTATAATAGCTGCAATAGATGACCAGTTTTACAGGATGGAGAAAATATCGGATGGATTCACTGAAACTGCCGACACAGCACGGCAGATTTCTAAGCAGTCAAGCCCCGATCAGCAGGGTTCAGACAAGCTGCTTCGCTCGGGAATCCTGCTCGGGGTCAGGATCCCAATCCGGACAAAAGATGGACTGGGGGATTATGCATACGGAACATACTGGATCTCATGTGAAAACCGCACGCTTCGTCCTGTTCTTTATGCGGATGATATATTCCTCCCCAGAATGGACGGCTTCTGGAAACTCAAAACATACAAGAAACTCGGCTCTATGGGCACTGAGGATATGCTGGTCGCATATAAGGTAACGAATACCGACAAATTGCAGATACCGGACCTCCTGGGGAATATATCGGAACGCATCGAAACAGGGACCAGAAAAGCTATCATGTATGTAGGAAACGATTACGTATGCGTGGAAAAAACGGTATACGGCAGCGAAACAAATGTTTCAGACACAGGAAGCACAACCGGGACGTCAGGGAAATCCGGGACTTCAGGTACGTCCGGCAAACCGGACAGCAACAGTGAAGTCAAAATGCTGAGGACACTACCTGTAGACAGTATCGCAAATGTGGATGGCATAAAAATTTCAGACATAGCAGGCGTAAATGGTACAATAGCCATGGAAAGCGCTATTTCTGAAGTCTTAAAGAACTCCGGTTACCAAGGCGTGACCAATGCCGACGAAAATGAACAAGCGAAAAATTTCGCTTTATACAGAAAAACGGGCCATTGGTTTTTTAAAGGCCGTATCAACCTGGATCAGAAAGAGCAGCTTCCCTATATGGATTTTAACCTGAACCTGATACCGCCCGCCAATATGGTAGCCTACGATGTGCTGCAAGTGCCGTGGACGGTTGTAAAGGATAAGCTGCCCGACGCCGTTGACATATATACTTCTCCAAATAAAGACATGGCTGTTATATTGACCAGGGACAAGATCCTCGTATATGCCATCGAAAACAAGACCTTGTCTGCCGCACCGCTTGCCGGGTTCAGGCTTGGAGGCGGAAGCTCGGTAATTATGGCGGAATGGGGCATAGGAGGATACGTTACTAGCTGGGAGAAGTCCTTCATCAAAAACAATGAGACAAAGCAAGTCGCAGCTATAAAGTAGACTGAAACAGGCGTCCCACTGTTTCACTTCACCCTCTGTTTCACCCTTGTTTCGACCGTATCCCAACTCACTTTTTTCTTCTATAACCCTTGATTTTTCCGGTTATCTATGCTAATATTACACAAATGACATACATATGTGCGTCCATGGAGGACAATGGAGAGTTAAAATGGATAATGGGTCAACATATTTTCTGGTTGACAGAACTGTACTTCCGGAAGTGTTTTCTAAAGTCATAGAAGTCAAAAAGATCCTCGGCGCAGGCCGGATCAAAACCGTAAACGATGCTGTAAAGGAAGTCGGGCTCAGCCGGAGCGCATTCTACAAATACAAGGATTTTGTATTTCCGTTCTATGAGACTTCAAGAGGCAGGGTCATAACATTATTCTTTGTAGTAGAGGATTTTTCGGGAATACTTTCCAGTATTATAAACAGGATCGCACAGGCAAAAGCCAACATAATTACGATTAACCAGAATGTCCCTATAAACGGTCTGGCAGATGTGACCATCTCGATCGCGACCACAGGAATGTCGATGGATATCGGCAGGCTGATGGAAAGCATTGGCGGAATCGAGGGGGTTCGCAGACAGGAAATTCTGGCGAGGGATTAGGGAGGACTGATTTTATGGACGTAGCAATTATCGGATATGGCGTAGTTGGCTCCGGCGTTGCGGAAGTAATACGCAAGAACGGCAAAAGTATAGCAGACAGGGCGGGCGAGCCCATCCGGGTCAAAAAGATCCTTGATATCCGCGATCTGCCTGAAGGACCGGATAAGGCTCTGCTTACCAAGGATCCGGATGAAGTATTCAACGATCCTGAAATAAAGATAGTTGTTGAGACGATAGGCGGCGCAAGAATTGCGCATGAATATACAAAGAGGGCGCTTGGCGTCGGGAAACATGTAGTGACGTCAAATAAGGAGCTTGTTGCTACGCAGGGGCCCGAGCTGCTGAAACTGGCGTCTGACAACGGCGTAAGCTACCTGTTCGAAGCCAGCGTCGGCGGTGGCATACCGATTATAAGGCCATTGAGCCAGTGCCTGGCAGCCAATATAATAAACGGGATAACAGGAATATTGAACGGAACAACAAACTATATACTTACACAGATGCGAAAGGAAGGCCGGGATTTTGGTGACGCACTCAAAAGCGCTCAGCAGAACGGGTATGCCGAAGCGGACCCGACCGCCGACATAGAAGGTCATGATGCCTGCAGAAAAATTGCCATTTTGTCTTCCATAGCATACAATGAGTTTGTGGATTATAAAAATATCCATACGGAAGGGATATCGAAGATAAGCCTCGCAGATATGCAGTATGCAGAGGCCATGGGTTCGGTGATCAAACTGATCGCAGTCAGTAAGAGACAGGGAGAACGTATTTTCACACGTGTTTCACCGGCTATGATCAGCAGGGACAATCCCCTTTCGAATGTAGAGGATGTTTTCAATGGCATCGTTGTCAGCGGCGACGCTATCGGGGATGCGATGTTTTACGGAAGGGGCGCAGGCAAGCTGCCTACGGCAAGTGCTGTCGTTGCGGACATAATCGACATCGTAAGGCACAATGAAAGCGTCAGGAACGTATGGGTGAGGAGAGACTACGACAATACAGTGCCGTTCGGTGAAAGTGAAACGCGCTGTTTCGTGAGGGTTGCGGTCAGAAACAGGGAAGAGGCTGCAAAGTATATTGAGAAGGTATTCGGCAGGGTCGAATTCGTCAAAACGGGGAAAAAGGAACACGAAAACGAGTTGGCCTTTACAACTGAAAGAGATACCGAGAATAGTCTGTCAAGCTGCGTCGAAGCTTTGAAAGGGGTCGGCTCGGTAAAAGAAGTTTTGAATATTATCAGGATAATAGAGGATTAGGTCAGCAGAACGAAATTATCATCAGAACAGGAGGAGCGGCTTGTGAGTCTAATAGTTCAGAAATACGGCGGGACCTCTGTGGCAAATGCCGAAAGGCTTGCCAACGTTGCCGGCCGCGTAGTGAAAGCATACAGGGAAGGTAATTCGATGGTGGTCGTCGTATCAGCGCAGGGTGACACGACTGACGATCTGATAACAAAAGCGTACGAAATAAATGAAAAACCTTCGCAGCGCGAAATGGATATGCTGCTTTCGACTGGAGAACAGATCTCGGCGGCGCTTTTAGCAATGGCGGTCGAAAAGCTTGGATGCCATGTGGTCTCGCTGACCGGGCACCAGGCCGGCATAAGCACCAACAGCCAGTATGGAAATGCAAGGATCAAGAACATAGATACCGAAAGGTTATTTAAAGAGCTCGATGAGAAAAATATCGTTATCGTGACAGGCTTCCAGGGCTGGAACAAGTATGATGACATCACGACGCTCGGAAGAGGCGGTTCGGATACGACGGCAGTTGCACTTGCAGCAGCGCTGAAGGCGGATCTCTGTGAGATATACACGGATGTCGACGGAGTATTTACGGCTGATCCGAGGATAGTTAAAAACGCAAAGAAGCTCGACGACATTTCGTATGACGAAATGCTGGAACTCGCGAGCCTCGGCGCAAATGTACTGCATAACAGGTCTGTTGAGATGGCCAAGAAATATGGTGTTAACCTGGTTGTAAAATCAAGTCTGAATCAATTGCCGGGAACGGTTATAAAGGAGGTAGGCAACGTGGAGAAGATGCTGGTAAGAGGAGTAACGAGGGATAACGACATCGCAAGGATAGCCGTCATTGAAGTCGAAGACAAGCCAGGGATAGCCTTCAAGCTGTTCTCGCTGCTTGCCCGTGAGAAGATCAACATAGACGTGATACTGCAATCGATCGGAAAAAACAATACGAAGGATATCTCGTTCACGATCAAGAAAGCAGATCTTTCAAGAACGCTCGATATCATAAATGCAAACCTTGGCGCTATCAGCGCGAAGGAGGTCAAACATTCGGACAAATATTCGAAGGTATCCATAGTCGGAGCAGGCATGGTCAATAATCCTGGGGTCGCTTCCACGATGTTCGAGGCGTTGTATGACGCGGATATAAACATACACATGATCACCACTTCCGAAATGAAGATATCCGTGCTGGTCGACGTCGGGGAAGCGGAGCGTGCGGTCAGCGCTATCCACGAGAAATTCAAGCTGGGCGAGCATAACGTATAAAACGGGGTTAAATATTTTTTGTAATTGACGTTGAAAACAAGATGATATTGGTATAGACTTAATATGTAAAATTTAATATGAAGTGCAGGTATCAGCCAGAAGCTGATATATGAGATATTCGATGTGTGATGCGCATCACTGCAGTTTGTTTGGCAGTATTGATGCGAGTATCGATACCTCAAGAGGGAAGTGGGTTTGAATCCCACGCGGTCCCGCCGCTGTAATGGAAGAGTTCTGACGCATGCCACTGGGAAACCGGGAAGGAGCTGCAGAATGATGAAGCCTGAGCCAGAAGACCTGCCTGCGCTGTTATGCCAAAACTCTACGAACGATAGGGGGTGCATATGATGTCGATCGAACATCTATATATGTATATTGAAGCCTCCTGACGCGGTATAGTCGGGGGGCTTTCGTTTTTGGTTCAGGCGAAATACAGGACGAAACACAGGGACGGTTTGTTTCACTTTCCCGTGCGGAACAGCTGAGAAAACACCGCTGCCGACTGTGGAAGTATTAATTGCAGGAGTGATCGCATGAAAGGACTAATACATATTTATACCGGAGACGGAAAAGGGAAAACGACGGCAGCTGTGGGACTCGGAGTCAGAGCCTGCGGGCAGGGCCTCAAGGTACTGATGGTACAGTTTCTGAAAGCTGTGCCGAGCGGCGAAGTCTCCGCACTGAAGGCTCTTGAACCCGGCTTCACCATTTACAGAGGTTCCAGCCTGAAGAAGTTCACATTCGAGATGAATGCCGAAGAAAAGGCGATAACTGCGGCAGAACAGCAGGTCATGCTCGAGTATGCGGCCAGAGAGGCTGCAACAGGCAATTGGGATATGGTCATACTCGATGAAGCATTTGGAGCGGTCACATCAGGTATGCTTTCAAAGGAGAATCTCACCAGGTTTGTTGAAAGAAAGCCTGTAAATATGGAGCTTGTACTGACAGGAAGAAACGCTCCTGTGGAATTGGTCGCGATGGCCGATTACGTATCGATGATCAAAGCTGTAAAGCACCCGTCCGATAAGGGGACAAGCGCAAGAAAAGGAATAGAATTCTGAGGAGAAGAACAATGAGGAAAAACATTTATAAAAAACAGAGTTTTGCAGTAATATTGTTATTGGTCATAGCTATGTCATTTATGGCGCTTGCCGGCTGCGGTCAGGCAAAAATTGACGAATCGTCCACATCCCAGGGTTTGGCAGGGACCATATCAACTCAGGGCTCGGACAGTACGGAAGCGGCTCAGTCCAAGGCAGTTGCCGGTAATTCCGGTAATGCTGGAACTGAGGTATCCGGACAAACATTCGATGAAGCTGTATATCCGATGACCGTGAAGGATGCCACCGGATATGAGATGACTATCAAAAGCAAACCACAGCATATAGTTTCACTTACGCTGGGTTCTGATGAAATATTGCTCGCGCTCGCCGATAAAAGCAGAATCACAGCATTGACACAGTATGCTGACGACGCAGGGATATCCAATATCGCTGAAGAGGCAGCTTCGATTAAAAACAGGGCTGTGATGGACAAAAGCGAGAATGTAATAGCCATGCAGCCCGACCTTATCATCCTTGATACATGGGCTGACGCCAACGTTGTAAAGCAGTTCAGGGATGCAGGCATCAATGTCTACACGTTTAAAACTCCAAACAATATCGACGAACAGAAGGCGGTCATAAAGGAACTGGCGCACGTCGTCGGCGCCGACGCCAAAGGCAGGGAAATAACCGACTGGATGGATGTGAAGCTTGCGGCAGTCGAAGATAAGCTGGCGACGCTGAAGCCCGAGCAAAAGCTCAAAGTGATGGATTACGGCGAACTCGGCAGCAGCGGCACAGGTACGAATTTTGACGATATCGTGACTCGCGCAGGCCTGATAAATGTCGTATCAAAGGCGGGCATGAAAGGGTGGCCCGTAGTTCCGAAGGAAAAGATCATAGAATTCAACCCAGATATTATAATCCTGCCGTCCTGGTATTACGATGCAAAAAATTCGTTCGAAAGCATGAAGAGCAAGTTTACCGGCGATGCAAGCTTCCAGACAGTGAATGCCGTTAAGGAGGGAAGGATTATTTCGGTACCGAATCCGCATATCAGCGCCATATCGCAGTATGTCGTACTGGCAGTCGAAGATGTGGCCAAGGCGGCATATCCCGAGCTTTTCAAGTAACATGCCTGAAGAATTATTTTTAACCTTGGATGAAGGAACATAGATAGCCCTGGGAGAAGGAACATGAGAGTATGAAAAGCGGCAAGAACATACCGGAAAGTACAGTTTATAAAAAAATGCGCATCGTACTGCCGGCCATGGTGGCGGTACTGCTTGTGCTGATAGTGACGGCGGTGGCGGTAGGGCCTGTTTATATACCTTTTGGACAGTCAGTGAGGATCATTCTGTCCAATATGGGACTATTGAATGACCCGTCGCTGCCCAGGGATCAGAATGCGATCATTTATCTGGTAAGGCTCCCGCGCGCTTTGACAGCCTGTCTTGCAGGCGGGGCGCTTGCCTCCTGCGGCGCGGCAATGCAGGGAATGTTCCGCAATCCCATGGCCGATCCGGGCATTCTGGGTGTGTCAAGCGGCGCCGGCCTGGGCGCTGTAACGGCGATCACGCTGGGCTTTGCAGCACGGAGCATATATATGCTTCCGCTGTTTGCCTCCGTCGGAGCGCTCATGGCAGTTACACTTATATACCTTCTGTCACTGCGCAAGGGCAAAATATCATCACTGACCCTGATCTTATCGGGCATCGCCGTCAGTACATTTATCGGAGCCGTTACTCAGCTGGTGCTTATGAACAGTAACAACTATGAAGTCCGGAGCTACGTCTTCTGGGCTATGGGAAGCCTGAATGGCATGATGTGGTCCCATGTACGCCTGATTGCCGCCCCGGTCGTCATACTTATATTGGTGCTTGCATTCTTTGCAAGGGATCTGAACCTGCTGCTGCTTGGCGAAGAAGAAGCTCAGTCTGTCGGTCTTGAACCCTCGCGTTCACGTAAATTGCTGCTCCTTGTGACTTCACTGACTGTGGCGGCAGCGATATCCGTCTGCGGCCCGATCGGTTTTGTCGGCCTGATAGTGCCGCATATCCTGCGTTTGATAACAGGACCGGATCACAGGATACTGATACCGGCCAGCGCCCTTGGCGGGGCGATTTTCCTCACAGGCTGCGATATACTTGCGAGACTGCCTGCCAACGGCGAGATCAGCGTCGGGATAATTACGTCCCTGCTTGGCGCACCCTTCTTTCTTTACTTGCTGATCAAATCCCGAAGGGAGGGTGAGTTGTTCTGATGGCTGAAACCAACGGAAAAACGCCGTTATCCAATGAATCGTACCTGTCGCAGGCCGGTACGACTTCCGTGAAGAAATTGCTTGTTGTCAGAGATCTGAATTTCAGTATCAATGATAAGCAGATACTGGGAGATATTTGCTTTGATGCTGCAAAAGGCGAATTCATAGGCGTTATAGGTCCGAACGGCGCCGGGAAGACAACGCTTTTGAAATGCATCGACGGTATATACAAAAGTACCGGAAATATCGAAATCGGAGGGGCGGACCTGGTCGGCATGAGCAGCAGGGAAATTGCAGGCAGGGTGGCAATGCTTCATCAGGATACCACGGTCACGTTTCCTTTCACAGTTCTCGACATTGTTCTGACGGGAAGGTACCACCTGCTTGGCAGGTTTAAGGCAGAGCGTCCGGCTGATTATGAGGCTGCACGCAGATATATGGAATATACAGATACCCTTGGGCTTGAAGGCCGTCTGATAAACACGCTGTCGGGAGGGGAGCGGCAAAGAGTACTTTTTGCCAAGGCTCTTGCACAGGAAACAGATCTGATACTGCTTGACGAGCCTTCTGCAAGCATGGACATCGCATATGAAGAGCAGACCTTCCGCTATTCTGCGGAGCTTTGCAGGAATGGCAAGACTGTGATTGCCGCGGTCCATGACCTGAAAACGGCAGTCCGCTTCTGCTCAAGGCTGATACTTATGAAGGACGGTCGTATTATTGCCGATGGAGCGCCGGAAATGGTCGTTACAAGGCAAAATCTGCTCAAAGCGTACGGCGTGAATGCACTTGTCTATAAAAACCGCATATCCGGACAAGTGGATTTTCACATACCCGGCCAGGCCGAAAACAGAAGGGACAAGCTCGTGCATGTTATAGGCGGGGGTGGATCCGCATCCGGGGTAATCAGGCAGCTTTTCGAAGGCGGATACAGCATTACGGCAGGCGTGTTTGCGCACGGAGACAGCGACCTTGGGTGTACGGACGTGTTCGGCATCCCGACACTGGTATGCCAGCCCTTCAGCGAGATAGACGATGAAACGTTTCAAAAAAACATAGAGATGATAAGGGCTGCAGACTTTACGATATTGTGCGATATGCCCTTTGGCCAGCAGAATATCAAAAACCTGAAGGCGGCGGCCAATGCTGGAAAGCTGATCATAATAGAGGATGGGAAGCCGGAAAATCGTGATTTTACCGGTGGGAAAGCATTGCTTGAGTATAATGCACTGAAGGGAAATGCTGTTGTGATAGAATCGGCAAGGCTTCACGAAGTATTGCCGTGAGGGGAAGAGGGATCATATGGGTAAGCTCATATTGGTAACGGGCGGAGCAAGAAGCGGGAAAAGCACTTTCGCGGAGAATCTTGTACGCTCGTTCGGTGAAAACATACTGTATATTGCGACGGCGATAGCTTTCGATGAAGAAATGCAGGAGCGCGTCCGCCTGCATCGTCTGCAGCGCCCTGAGGCATGGGAGACCCTCGAGGCGTTCAGGGATTTCGGCAAAAGTCTGCCGGAGTTGTTAAACGGGCGCGATGCGGTGCTGCTGGACTGTATAACCAACATGGTTTCCAATATAATGCTGCAAAAGGATATGGAATGGGAGAACATGACTACTGCGGATATAAGCGGCGTCGAACGGGATGTATCCGCGCAGACGTCTGAATTGCTGTCTGTGATAAAGCGAGCAGAAATCCCATTTGTACTCGTTACGAACGAACTTGGCATGGGAGTGGTCCCGTCTACTGTTCTCGGCAGGGCGGTTCGCGATATTGCCGGAAGGACGAACCAGCAGCTTGCGCGGGAAGCCGACGAAGTTTATCTGCTGGTCTCGGGCATACCGGTCAGGATAAAATAAAATTGGGGAGGTGTCTCAATGGTCTGGTTGGAACGTTTTGTACTGATGCTTCAGTTCATGACGAGGATCCCGGTAAAACTTAACGTAAGAGCGGAACGTGAGGATTTCGCCAAAGGACTGGTACTTGCGCCTGTGATTGGTCTGATCATAGGCGTTCTGCTGGCGGGGTTCCATTACCTGCTGGGCTTTTTACTGCCTCCGATAGCTAACGCCGTATTGACGGTAGCTTTCTACGTTTTCCTGACCGGAGGGCTGCATCTGGATGGCCTTGGCGATACCGCAGACGGACTTTTCTCAAACCGCCCGAGGGAAAGGATACTTGAGATTATGAAGGACAGCAGGGTAGGTACGAATGCTGTCCTTGCGATAGTCCTTGTACTTTTGCTGGATATTTCGCTCATATCGTCGTTGGAGAGCTCCGCCTTCAGGATATTGGTTTTAATGCCGGTGGCCGGAAGGATAGGCTCTCTGATAGGCTCGGGAACATCAAAATATGCCGGAGTTTCAGATGGGCCGGGCAGGTGGTGTGTCGAGCTCTGCGGCTGGAAGGAAGTCCTTACGGGTTCTATTGTCAGTGCGGTCATTTTTTTCGCTGTTTCAGGCGTATACGGGCTTATTCTTATGCCATTGTCGGTATTGTCGGCCTTTGTA
>Ga0207800_1000240_pt1 | contig 17622 bp, 12 predicted proteins | sample LuqExpMetageno11_FD_187769 | JGI IMG/M metagenome (GOLD analysis project Ga0207800, IMG submission 187769) | Tropical forest soil microbial communities from Luquillo Experimental Forest, Puerto Rico - Sample 11 (SPAdes) | ecosystem: Environmental > Terrestrial > Soil > Tropical forest ... | reverse complement strand
AATGCTTATGGTCATGGAGCTGTCAGGGTATCAAAATGTATGAATGAAAACGGAGTAAGAGCCTTTGCGGTGGCGACCATCGATGAGGGGATTGCATTACGAAAAAGAGGAATTCGTGGCGATATTCTGGTATTAGGCTATACGGATATTACCAGGACTGATCAGCTGAAGCATTACCGATTAATCCAGACAGTGATAGATTATGATTATGCTATTATGCTGAACAGCTGTAGAAAATCCGTAGAAGTGCATATTAAAATAGATACTGGTATGCACAGATTGGGCATATGTGCAGAGAATATCGATAAAATTTCAGAGGTTTTTCAGTTGAAAGGACTGAAAATAAGTGGTATCTATACCCATTTATGCGTAGCAGACAGCCTGGAAGAGGAAGCAGTCAAATATACGAGAAGACAAATTGACCGTTTTTATCATTTGCTGAAGCAGCTTGAGGACAGGGGTATTACCCTGCCGAAGATTCATATCCAAAGCAGCTATGGGCTTTTGAATTACCCGGGACTGCATTGTAACTATGCCCGCATCGGAATTGCCCTATACGGTTCTTTGAGTAAGCAGGGGGACCGGACAAAGCTTCAATTACAACTGCGTCCCGTATTAGCCTTAAAAGCAAGGGTTGCAATGATTCGGGAGGTTGCAGCAGGCGAAGGAGTTGGCTATGGAAGGGATTTTCATATTAGGAAGGATAGCAGGATAGCAGTGCTTCCGATCGGATATGCGGATGGGCTGCCTCGAAGCCTTACAGATGGCTCAGGCAGCGTATTAGTGCATGGTTTTCGTGTCCCGATTATCGGCCGAATCTGTATGGATCAGCTTTTAATTGATATAACCGGTATACCGGAGGTAAAGCAGGGCGACATTGCTACCCTGATTGGTACTGATGGGGACGAAGAAATTCCGGCAGTAAATGTGGCAAAAAGTGCAGGAAGTATCACGAATGAACTGTTCAGCAGGCTGGGTGCCCGTATTGATAGGATATATATTTGATTACACATATGATTATACAAAACCCCTTGGAAGCAATGATATTATTCATTCTCCAAGGGGTTTTCAGGTTTATCGGTATCAGTTGTTATAAATGATAGCATTTACTTTGTTCTTTTATCGTTATTAACTAATAAAGAGTAGGTACCGGAACACATGCTACTTCATCTATCATATCAGGATCAAAGCCAAAGAAAGTCCATCTTCTTCCCGTCCAGCGATATCCCAACACAGCGCCATACTGTACACTAATAGGATAATACCAGAACTCTCTGCCAAACCTCGGCCATACGTACGTATATTGGTATAGGCAGTCAACAACATAGGAATATCTCGGTTTTCTGGGGTGAACTCTTGGAGGAGGAGATGTAGGAGCCCCATAAGGCGGTGAATAATTTGTCATAAATTTACTCCTGCCGTAAGACTATATATTATAGTATGAAGGATGAAGAGATTTGTTCTTATATTTTGCCAGGAATAAACGAGTTAGAGTTCCTGAGTCTGGTATCTGATTACAGTGTTCTCCTACATGCCCATGTAAGATAAACCGATGGAAAATGCTAAGCCTTTCCCATCGGTTTTAATAAATAAACAACATTTAATCCCTAAGCTGTTTGAGTGTATAGTCATGTAATGCTTCTTTTTTGCTCCTGTCAAGCTCGAAGAAATGGGAATACAGTATGTCAAACATGACAAGTATAGGAAATTGAGGAGAAATAGCTTTCCCGTTTTCCAGGTGCTCTTTAACAGCAACTAAAAGAACTTCGTCACAATATTCCTCATACACTTTCTTATTATAAGCAGTCATCAGAACGGTGGCAGCTCCTAATTGCTTGGCTGTCTTTAGGGACTGAAGAATTTCAGTGGTTTCACCGCTGACAGTAATACCGATGACTACACAGTTTTTATTAAGCAGAACTGCATTCATCTTCATGATATGGCTATCGGAAATAGCTTTAATATTAACACCGATTCGCATTAAGCGAAGCTCGATATCGTGACAGGCATGTCCTGAACTGCCAAAGCCGTATACAAAAACCTGTGATTTTTCTGTCAGCAGTTGCGCAATACGAAGCATTTGGTCGTCATTTGATAAAGTATAGCTTTTGCTTAACAGTTCCTGATAAGTATTAAGAATATGCTTGGTGCCGTTTGTCGGTTGATGAGCTACTTCAGTAAAGGATTCCGTATAGTGGAAAATGAATTCGCGGTACCCGCTGAAACCGCATTTTTGAGCAAAGCGCGACAGGGATGCCTCTGATATGTACAGGTGCTGGGCGATACTATGTGCAGAGAAATCCATTCGGGTTGTATTTTGAATGAAGAAATCAGCAATGGTTTTCTCGAGTGATGTAAAGCCTGAATATACGGATTCTATGATAGGAATAACAGATTTTTCGAATTGTGCCATATATAAACCCCCTTCATGGTACATTATAGCAATAATAAAGTATTTATGAAAGTAAAATACAACAATATGGCGTAGCACGCAAGTTGTTTCACAAAAACCGTCATAGTGCACAAAAGAAAAGGAGGATAATACCGATGAATTTGTGCATATAGCGCTAAAGACGAAAGTACTTACAGAAGCGCGCCACCTCATTGAAAATAAAAACATACAGGTCTATAATAAGCATTAAGAAAAAAATAATATCGAGGATGATAATATGAAAACACATGATGAAATATTAAACAGTATCCGAGGAGGATTAATTGTTTCTTGCCAGGCATTGGAGGATGAACCTCTCCATAGCTCATATATCATGGCAAAGATGGCTTACTCTGCAATGCAGGGTGGTGCATCCGGAATACGTGCGAACAGTGTGGAAGATATAAATGAGATAAAGAAGGCAGTGCCGCTTCCGATCATTGGCATAATTAAAAAAGAATATGAAGGAAGCAGTGTCTACATAACACCAACCATAAAAGAGGTAGATGAGCTGGTTGAATGCGGAGTTGATATTATTGCGATAGATGCGACTGATAACCTCAGACCGGAGGGTAAGAAGCTGGATTGCTTTTTTGCTGAAGTCAGAAAGAAATATCCTGATCAGCTGTTTATGGCGGATTGCTCCTGTGTTGAAGAAGGCTTGCACGCAGAAAAGATTGGATTTGACATTATTGGAACAACGATGAGCGGTTATACGCCATATACAAAGGGAACTTCGTTGCCGGATTTTGATATGATGAGAAAATTGGTAGAGCAGGTAAAAAAACCGGTCATTGCCGAGGGTGGCATATGGAATACCGATGAACTGATAAAAGCTTTGAATACAGGAGTACTGGCAGCAGTGATAGGAACTGCAATCACAAGACCGACTGAGATAACAAAAAGATATGTTGACGCCCTTGCGAAATCAAAGACAAATCTTGGATTTACCAACAGCGGCCGCTATCAGGGAGATAATGACGGGCCGGCATATGTTGTTTACTCCAAGATCGGATATAACAAAGCTTCTTTCGAGTTTCATATGAGCCAGATTAAATTGAATATGAGACGAAAGAGCGATCAGCGATGGACAAACAGCTATATATTCCTGGGTGTGGATGTATATGATGAGAAGCAGGAGTTCTTAAATTGCATTGACGCAGGCTTCTGTTACTCGGGCGATGTGCAGAACTGGCATCTGTTTTACAACCTCCTTAATACAACGAAGGAAGTATCCTGGTATGAATCACCGGTTGTTTTGAATGAGACCCATGATTATAAATTAATTTTGGATTGTTCCTATAAAGATGATACAGCAAAGCTGACTATGATCGACATTACAGCTGGTAACAGGGTTGTTGATTTAGCGGAGTTTGAAGTGATGTATGCTAAAAAGGATGGAAGTAATCTTAGTATGTATCAGGATTTTGCAATTGACTTTCCGGAGGATATCAAAAAGAACCGGGACAGGGAATATTCCAAGGATGATTGGGAGGAGATTACTCTCTATAATACCGATGAGGGTATTTACCTTAATAATATCGTGATACAGGATGCTAAGCTGTATACACCGGAGGGAGAATATATCTGGTCTGAAGGACGTACCAATGACCGCTTTATGTGGCCCAGTACGAAGTTTACGAATATAGATTATGCGTGTACACGAATCTGTAATCATGAAATGAATAGTGAGTTGATTCTGGATTTGGATATGAACCGCTGAAAGATGAGAACATCTAAAAGATGAAAACATCTAAAAGATGAAAACATCTAAAATGCTCATAATCCGGTTGCCAAGGTTCTTAATATCTATGGTAACGAGGTGGTAGAAGCGCTATATCAGAGAGCGTTACAAGAGGAGAATGACAGCAGTAACCTTACTGAGATTGAACAGTATCATAGAATCCATGCAATGGAGGAATTTCCTACAACAGACGGCTATCACGTCACGGCTCTTCCCGCCGCGCATAAGGAAAATGAAGAGTGTCTTCTATATTTGATAGAAAGTGCGGGAAAATGCCTGTTCTATGCTAATGATACGGGCTGGTATCCTGAGATAACATGGGATAAACTGAAAGGTAAACATATCGATCTTGTCAGTATGGATTGCACACTTGGTAAAGGATATTGTGAAAGCTACCATATGGGAATGGACAATAATTGGGCGGCTAAACAAAAAATGCTTCAACTAGGATGTGCAGACAAACAGACTAAATTTGTAATTACCCATTTTTCGCACAATGCAAATCTTTCACACGGGGATTTAGAGCTGGAAGCTGGTAAATATGGTTTTTTGGTTGCCTATGACGGGTTTGAAGTGGAGATATGACGACAATTTTCAGAATTATTTTAGATAAAGGAAAGGAAAAGGCACTATGAAATCTATATGGGACAGAAAAAATATTTGTAACCTATTGCAGAGAATGACAAAAATTATTATGGCTGTTTTCTGCATGGTTACAGCATTATTCCTTTTCCTGCCAGAGAAATGCAATGCACAAACAGAGCTAAATCTGGAAGATTATGCGGCCATAACGGATTCCTATCATTCTGTCATCGGATACAGGGAGTATCTGGATCAGAACGATCAGACGAGGCCCGAGGATGTATATGTAATCGAAGCGGCTGATTATGTCAGAACCCAGGGAATGCAGGTTACCGAGAATCAAGATTATGAGGGTGAAGCAGGGACTTCCGTATATACGGAGAAGAGCGGATTGATTGAATATGAGGTAAACATTGAAACAGCCGGTCTGTACGAGATGTCAATCCGGTATTATCCTGTCAAAGGCAATGGGTCCTCTATTATAAGAAGCTTTTTTATTGATGGAGAGCTCCCATATTCCGAATTAAAAAGTATTGAGTTCTCGAGAGTATGGAAAAATGCAACCAGCGAGTGGAATAAGGATAACCAGGGAAACGATCTGAAACCGGAGCAGGTAGAAGCACCGGAATGGATGAATTCCTATCTTTATGACAGTGAGGGTTATGTTTCCAGCAGCTTGTCGGTTTATCTGACGAAGGGAAAGCATACGATTACCATTGTTTCGCAGAGAGAACCCATGGTATTAAGGTCAATTACCTTAAGCAATTATGAAGAAAAAGGAAGCTATCAAGCAGTAAAGGCAGCCTGGGATGAGCAGGGAGCAGCGGATACCTCCGGGCAGCTAACTACGATTGAGGCAGAAGCTGCAACGAAAAAATCCTCCCGTATGCTGTATCCTCTGCAAGATCAGTCGACTCCCGCAGTTACACCCTACAGTGCGAAATGTTTATTGAATAATACCATCGGCGGAACGAACTGGCAGGATGCCGGTGAATGGATTGAATGGCAGTTTGATGTACCGGAGAGCGGATATTATAACTTGTCGATGTATGTAAAGCAGAATTTTATACAAGGCATTCCGGTGAATCGAAAGATAACCATAGATGGTGAGGTACCTTTTAAAGAGTTCGAAGCCTATCAGTTTAATTATAGTGGAGACTGGAGAATGGATACGCTGACGGACCAAGACGGGAAACCATATAAGGTGTATCTTGCAAAAGGAACTCACACCATTCGAATGGAAGTGGTCCTTGGAGACTTTGCCAATACCATAGACAGAGTACAAAATGTGATTCAGAATCTGAATGCAATATACAGAAAGGTTATTAGAATTACCGGTGTTGCACCAGATAAATACCGTGATTATCAGCTGTCAGCCACACTGGCAGGAACGGATACCGAACTTACAGCCTTAAGCACGGAGCTGACGTCAATCATTGAAAACCTGAAAAGCATAGGTGGAGTCAGCGGCGAAAGTGAGCGTATTCTGGTTACGACTCGCGACCAATTGAACGAGCTTTCCGGCGATCTTGAGAGATTTTCCAAAGTACTGGATTCCTATAAAGCGAATATAAGTGCACTTGGGACCTGGGTTGGTGATGTCTCGACACAGCCGCTGCAGATGGACCGGATTTTCATATACTCACCGGATCAGCATGCACCCAAGGTAAAGGACGGCTTCTTTCAGAAGCTGCTTCATGAAATAAAGAAATTATATTATTCCTTTATCATTGATTATAACGTGATAGGTAATGTATCTGACAAGAAGGCATCCAGAACGGTGACTGTCTGGGTAGGCAGCGGCCGTGATCAGGCGAATACGTTAAAAACTCTGGCAGATGAACAATTTACATATAAGACAGGCATCAATGTCAATGTTATGCTGGTGGATATGGGAACCTTGCTTCAGGCTAAACTGGCAGGAGAAGGACCGGATGTTGCACTTGGAGTATCGGGAGAAGTTCCAATGAACTTCGGCTTAAGAAATGCGGCAGTAGATTTGTCTCAATTCAAGGACTTCGAGAGTATTTATAATGATTTCTTTGAAAGCTCCTGGGAGCCCTATGTTTATAACAATAGTGTATACGGCCTTCCGGAAACCTTATCATTTCCGATGTTATTCTACAGGAAGGATATTCTGGCTGAACTGGGGATTGATCCTCCTACAACCTGGGACGAGGTGAAGGTTGATTTATCGATATTAAGCAACAATCAGATGGATTTGGGCATGCTTCCGACTGAGAGTATATTTGCAACCATGTTATATCAGAATGGTGGGCAGTATTACCGCAATAATGGTATGGAATCAGATCTAGATTCCGATATTTCTATTAATGTATTTAAGGACTTTTGTGAATTCTATTCCAAATACTCACTGGATTATTTGACGAGTGTAACCCAGAGATTTCGTACCGGTGAGGCTCCGCTTATCATAGCGGATTACACGACATACTGCGAATTGGTCGCATCAGCACCGGATATTAAAGGGTTATGGGGCTTCACTATGGTACCGGGAACGATCAAAGAGGACGGCAGTATAGACCATACAGTTGCCTCCGGCGGTAATGCGGCAATTATGATGAGTGACTGCAAGGATAAGGAAGCCGCCTGGGAATTTCTGAAATGGTGGGTCAGCGCAGATACGCAGTCGGAATACGGACTGGAACTGGAAGGAATTATGGGTGAGGCTGCAAGATATCCGACAGCGAACAAAGAAGCTTTTAGCACACTTCCATGGTCAGTGAGTGAGTACAATGCGTTAAGCGAGCAGATGGGATATTTAAAGGGAATACCACAAGTTCCGGGAGGTTACTTTAGCTGGCGAAATGTAAACAATGCATTTTATAAAACCTACGTAACGAAAACGATGGATCCGCGTGAGGCATTAACCGAATATGTAAGATATATCAATGATGAAATTAATTATAAACGGAAAGAATTTCACCTGTCTGTAAAGGATGAGTAAGGAGGAAATCATGAAGGAGAAGAGCATGGCATACAAAGAGATAAAACATCCTGTTATGAAAAAAGTGTTAAGGAATAAGACAGGTTACCTGATGATGGCTCCTTACTTCCTGCTGTTTTTTCTATTTACCGTATTACCTGTGTTGATATCCATCGGATTAAGCTTTACGAAATTCAATATGTTGGAATGGCCGCAGTTCTGCGGATGGGAGAATTATCTGAAGCTGTTTTTGGATGACGACATCTTTATGATCGCTTTCAAGAATACCTTAATTTTCGCACTGATTACAGGACCGGCCAGCTATCTGATGTGTCTGTTTTTTGCCTGGGTCATCAATGAATTCTCGGGGAAAATGAGAGCATTCCTGACATTAATTTTTTATGCACCGTCTATTTCGGGAAATGCCTTCATGGTATGGGCATTTATCATATCCGGTGACCGCTATGGCTATTTGAACGGACTCTTGCTTAAGCTAAATTTGATTAATTCACCGATTCTATGGATGAACACCGAAAAATATGTAATGCCGACATTGATTGTGGTACAGCTGTGGCTGAGTCTTGGAACTGGGTTCCTTACATTTATCGCCGGACTTCAGACAATTGATAAGGGGTTATATGAGGCAGCGGCAATCGATGGTGTAAAGAACAGATGGCAGGAGCTCTGGTTTGTAACCTTACCGTGCATGAAGCCGCAGCTTATGTTCGGTGCCGTTATGCAGATTACGACATCCTTTGCTGTTGCAGATATTTCCATCCAGTTAGCAGGAAATCCAAGCGTTAATTATGCTGGTGCAACCATCGTAACACATTTGATGGATTACGGTTCCGGTATCCGGTATGAGATGGGCTATGCATCTGCGATTGCTACAATCTTGTTCCTATTAATGATTTGTACTAACGGATTTGTTCAGAAAATACTCAGAAGGGTAGGAAGCTGATGGAAAATATAGCATTAGGAAAATTACTTGCGTTTTTAAAGCTTCATAAAAAGCATCAGCTCAACAGATCCAAAGCAGGAAATGCAGTATTGTTCGTTATTATGGCAATCTGCGGCATATTCATGGCCGTACCGCTTGTTATGATTCTAAATAATGCATTTAAACCCTTTGATGAGTTATTCCGTTATCCACCGAGAATTTTTGTCAGAAATCCAACCTGGAAGAATTTTAAGGATCTAGTCGTATTGATGAATAATTCCTGGGTTCCGTTCACCAGATACATCCTGAACACGATTATTTTAACGGGTGGCGGTACCGTAGGACACATATTGATTGCGTCCATGGCAGCATATCCGCTGGCAAAGCTGGATATTCCGGGGAAAAAGGTTCTGTTCAGTATTGTTGTTTTAACCCTGATGTTTAATGGAACAGTAACCAGCATACCGAACTACATGATCATTTCCTATCTGGGATTGAATAATACATATTGGGCAGTGATTTTGCCTGCCTTTGCATCAAGCTTAGGTCTATACCTGATGAAACAGTTTATGGAACAGATACCGGATTCTTTGTTGGAATCGGCTAGACTCGACGGTGCCGGTGAACTAACCATATTCCTGAGGATTGTGATGCCGAATGTAAAACCGGCCTGGCTTACGTTAGCAATCTTCCAGTTCCAGTTCATGTGGGGCAATACAGGTTCGGGCTTCTTAAGAAGTGAGCAGTTGAAACCTCTTCAGTATGCTCTGTATCAGGTGGCATCAGGCGGTGTGGCAAGGCAGGGAGCAGCGGCTGTGGTACAGTTGATTGTGGCTGTTATTCCTATCACTTTCTTCCTGATCTGTCAGAGCCAGGTCATTGAGACAATGACGACTTCGGGCATGAAAGAGTAATGGGGGGATATAGATGAAACGTTATCTGATTATTATAATTGCTGCACTTGTGATTCTGACGGAACCGTTGACGGTATATGCCGAAGAGACGCTTCCCTATGATACCTATATTTATGATTACAAAGGAAAAGTTGTTCACACTCCGGCAGCCTATATTCCTTCAAAAACAGTGAGCGGTAAAGAGCTGTCCTGCGGCTCCTTTAAAAGTCCCCAGGATATGTTTATTGCTGATGACGGGACTATTTATGTAGCAGATACAGGAAATAACCGTATTGTTGTCTTGAGTAATGATATGGAGGTCTTGCGAATCATTGATTCTTTTATCGGTGACAGCAATAAGAAAGATACCTTCAATGCACCTTCGGGTGTCTGCTGTACGGATGATGGTGATCTGTATATCGCGGATACCAATAATAAGAGAGTGGTCGTGCTGGACGGCAGCGGTAACCTGGTCAAAATCATCAGTAATCCGCAATCGGAGGTGTTAAGCAGTAATTTTGATTTTACTCCATTAAAGGTAGCAGTTGATTATGCCGGCAGGGTTTATGTCATTTCTTCTAACGTATATCAGGGCATTATGGCTTTTAATCAGAACTCCGATTTCATGGGATACTTTGGAACCATTAATGTCAGAATCTCTCTGACTCAGATATTTTGGCGGCTGTTTTCCACGAAGGAGCAGAGAGCCAGACAATTGCAGTATATTCCAACAGAGTTTACCGGTATTGATATTGATAATGAAGGGTTTGTCTATGCAACCAATTTTGATTCCACCGGTGGGCAGGCAGTCAGAATGCTAAATCCCAAGGGTATCGATGTTATCAAGCAAAATCCCAGCGGTCGCCGCTCCTTAAGTGGTGATGTCAGCTTCTCCTATGGCGGTGATTATTCCGGAGCTTCGGAGATCGTTGATGTAAAAATTCAGGAGAACGGCATATATTCCCTATTGGATTGCAACAGAGGACGAATCTTTTCCTATGACAGTGAAGGAAATCTTCTATATATATTCGGTGGTATGGGAACACAGGAAGGAACCTTCAATCAGCCGGTGGCAATTGAATCTTACCATGGCTTGATGTACGCTCTGGATGCTTCGAGAAATGCAATTTTTGTTTTTGAACCAACAGAGTACGGAAGCTATATCAATGAGGCTGTCGGTCTTCGCTATAAGGGCGACCAGACGAAAGCCGTTGAAATCTGGAAAAAAGTACTGGAACTTGATTCTAATAATGAGATGGCTTACACCGGTATCGGGAAGTCATATTTATCCTCCGGAGATAATAAACAGGCAATGTACTATCTGAAAATGGGTATGAACAAGGAGTATTATTCCATTGCCTATAAAAGGTACAGGAATGAACTGTTAAGGGCGAATTTGGGCTGGATTTTAACCGCTGTATTAGTGAGCTTCTTAATTTACTTCCTATTTAAGCCTTTGATAAAATCCAGGATTAGGAGGATACGTTAATGAATATAGACGATATTAAGTTTTTGTTTTATACGATAACGCATCCGATTAATGGTTTTTATGAAATACGTCATCACGGGAAGGGTAATATAAAGCTGTCTCTGCTAATCGTTTTTTTGAGTGGCGCAGCCTATTGCATTAATCGAAGATATGCAAGCTTCATTGTAAACCCGGCGGATCCAATGGAAGTAAACAGTATATTAATTATCTTCTCCATGTTTGTATTGTTCTTCCTGTTCTGTTTAGGAAACTGGTCGGTAACCTGCCTGATGAACGGAGAAGGACGAATGCAGGACATTATCACTGTAACTGGGTATTCCCTTTTACCCATACTGTTAATGTTTATTCCGGCAACCTTGTTTTCTCAGTTTGTCGCAGCAGATGAGCAGACCTTTTATTACCTGCTTATAAACATAGCGGTAATCTGGGGAGCGCTTTTGGTAATCTGCAGTAATATGGTGATTCATAATTATACCTTAACCAAAGAGCTTAAGACTCTGATATTGACACTGGCGGCAATGGTTATCATTTTGTTTATTATCCTTTTGTTCTATACGATGTTCCAACAGTTAGCAGAATTTATTAAGAGTATTTATACTGAGCTGATATTCAGGGTATAGTGTGAAGAGAAAACCTTTCTTCACACGGGAAGAACCGCTGAGTTCGCACAATGGTGCTCACACCTTGTTCTTAAAGTGAATTATAGAAGGCATAATTCACTTATGGCATTGGAGATACTGCAAGCGGACCCGGTGCAGACTTATGTGCGACAGATAGGAGGAAAAGATGAAAAAGAAAACAAAAATTATCCTACTTATATTAGCTATTACTCTGGCTGCTGCAGGAATTTTCGTTGGTTATATCATGGTTAGATATGTTCTGCATAATGATTATAAGAATATTTTAAGCACCGGTACCTATGAAGATGCGACAGAGTTTACAGCCTTGTCGGATACGGAGGCTTCTGTGCCGGGGATGGTTTTAGCTGCTGAGAACGATAAATTTAAATTATATACGGATACAAAGACTACGGAAGTAGTTCTATATGATAAAGGCAGCGGACAGACCTATTATTCCAATCCCGTTGACCGTGGGGCGGATACATCGGGCTCTGCCAAGCAGGAATTGAATGCACAGTTTTTCCTTGAATATTATGACAGCGCAAGACAGATTGCCAAAATGGATAACTACAGCATGAGTATTGCCAACAGCCAGTTTAAACTGGAAAGCCTGGGAGATGGAATCCGGTTCACCTATATTCTTGGTGATCTGGCGTCCAAGACAGGAATTGTTCCGACGATGATATCGAAGGAGAGACTGGAATTGTTTCTTGGTAAGGTCTCGAAAGATAAAGCAGAGAATGTTAGAAAGAAATATGTGGAATCAAAGGATCAGCCAGGTATTATGGTTCTGCTGGAGAGTGCAATAACCGCTATTAATATCAAACGAATGACAGCGACCTTCGAAGAGGCTGGATATACTCAGGAGGATTATAATTCCGATATGGCAGCAGCAGCCCAGGAAGAACCCATAAGCTTTACCATTCCCCTCGATTATAAACTAACGGAGGATGGCCTTAGCGTTTCCATTGAAACCTCTAAAATCATTGAAACCGGTGGGGCGAAGCTGTATGATATCCAGCTGTTAAAATATTTTGGAGCAGCGAACTCCAATCAGAACGGATACATATTGGTTCCGAACGGATCAGGCTCCTTGATTAATTTTAATAACGGCAAAACCAGCTATAACTATACACAATATGTATATGACCTGGACCCGACCGTAGCAAGCTTCACAGTTGTTGAAAATACAACTGCCGCGAAGCTCCCCGTATTTGGAATGAAATATGACACAGGTGCTTTGTTTGCCATGATTTCGGGCGGTGATGCCTTAGCAAGGATAGATGCAGCTACTGCAGGTGGTTTGACAGATTACAACAATGTTTATTCGACCTTCTATTTAAGGGGATATGAGCTGTTAAGCATGTTTGGAACCACCGGAACACAGTCGGATATACCGGTTGTAGAGAAGGATATCTATAAGACAACCTTAAAGATAGAGTATGTACCTCTAAGCGGGAAGGATGCAGATTATTCAGGTATGGCTGCCTATTATCGTAACAGGCTGATTAAGGAGGGCGTACTTGAAGATAAGCTGACCAATACGGAGCTCCCGTTTTACTTGGATATCATTGGCGGAGTTGATGTCAGGAAGGACATCGTGGGCATCCGTTATATGGATGTATTTAAGCTGACGACATATGAGGAAGCACTTACGATTGCAAAGAAGCTGAAGGAAAGTGGAGTTGGAAATATAAGAATGAACTATCTGGGTTGGTTCAACGGTGGATATTATCACGATGTGCCTGATAAGATAACCGGAGCTACCAGGCTGGGGTCAAAAAGCGATATCTCCAAGCTGAATGAGTACTTAAGCACCGACGGCGGCGGATTATTCGGAAATGTTGCATTTAACAAGGTGAGCTACACCAGTGCGAGGTATTTCTTAAGTATGGAAACCTCCAAGTATTATACCGGAAAAGCTGTTGTTCTGGGCGAAGTAAATCCTTTTAATCTTAGAAGGGGAAGCAATGTTGATTATTATGAAACCTTGTATGCACTCCTGTCGCCGCGTTTCCTGGATTATTATACGGAGAAGTTCGCAAAGGCAATCCAAAAGTATGATATGAGCGGCATCGCCTTGAGAGATCTGGGTAATGTGCTTACCTCCGACAAGAAGAGAAGCGAGATGATTAACAGGCAGGAGTCTCTGGAAATCGTTCAAAATGCCTTTAAAACCTTAGAGAATACGGGAAAAAGCTTAATGGTATACGGTGGAAATGCATACAGCTTAGCTTTCGCAACAGATATCGTGGATGCACCGCTTGACAGCAGTAAATTCCTTGTAACAGATGAAACAATACCCTTTTATGAAATGGTAATTCACGGATATATCAACTATACGGGTCCGGATCTTAATCTTACACAGAGTACTGACCGGAATAATCTCTTACTGGACCTGATAGAGACAGGTGCAGCTCCAAGATATGTTATGTCCTGGGAAAGCTCAGATAATATTAAATATACAGGCTTAAACAGTATGTATTCCGTACAGTATAAGATCTGGGATGCTGAAGCTGGAGAATTCTACTCCAAATTATCAGAAGCCTTGAAGGATGTTGTAAATGTACCGATTGTGAAGCATGAGATTATAGACGAAAATGTACGCAAGATTACTTATGAGAACGGCATTATTCTCTACATTAACAGAGGCAGCGAGGACACAGAGGTTGATGGAATCACCATACCGGCTAAATGGTACAGTAAGGGAGGAGTACAATGAAACACAAGAAGAAATTAACCCTGACCAGAAAAAGAGCCATTACCGGTTTAGTATTTATCAGTCCCTGGCTGATTGGTTTTCTGACCTATTATATCGGCAGCCTGATACAGACAGTAATCTTTGCCTTCAGTGATGTAAAGGAAGCTGACAGCGGTGGATTTACAACGACTTTTTCGGGACTAAATAATATCAAATACGCATTCATGAAGGATGCAGATTTCAATCAGATTTTGGTTGGTTCTGTAAAGGATATCGTAATTGATGTACCTTTGATTATTTTCTTTTCCTTGTTTCTAGCGATCATATTAAACGGGAAATTTAAAGGAAGAACCTTGTTCCGGGTCATTCTGTTCTTGCCCATCATCATGAATGCAGGCGTGATTATTGATGCAATCAGAACAGCACAGACGGCAATATCAGGCGGACTGAGTGCAGTAGCAAAGGATATGGCAGTTACTAAGTCCTCCACGATGTCAATGATGCTCTCAATATTTATCGATTTAGGTGTTCCGCGGAAATTAATCATTTATCTGACAGAAGCAGTAGGAAGGATATTCTCCGTGGTAAGGGCTTCCAGTGTGCAGACCGTTATATTTATTGCTTCACTTCAATCCATATCAGGATCGCTGTATGAAGTAGCAAAGATAGAAGGTGCAACCGTCTATGAAACCTTCTGGAAGGTAACCTTTCCTATGGTTTCACCGTTGATACTTACCAATGTGGTCTACACAATTGTGGATTCCTTCATAACCAGCGGAGTTGTGAAGAAAGCGGAAGAGATGGCGTTTAAAAATTTTGATTATGGTGTCAGTTCAGCAATGAGCTTGATCAGTACAGTGGTGGTTTGCCTGATTCTGGTGGTTTTGGGATATGTTATATCCAAACGGACTTATTATTATAACTAGATTGTGCAACCTATGAGCTGCCGCCCAAATTCGCGGGGTTACGGCAGAGTGGAGAAAAGTGAATTGTAAAGCTAATTCACTTGACAAATTTGGGCTGATGCCCAAATTCGCAGAGTTTCGCCAGTATGGAGGTAAGTATGGACAAAGCCACAAAAAGAAGGGTTATAAAACCCGACAGAAATATGGAAGATATTAAGTTCAGACGGAAGGTTTTTATATCCAGGTATGCCAAGAAAGCAATGGCTTTCTTTCGAATTGCAACACTAATTGGTATATCCTATATCGTACTGAACCCATTGATTTCTATCATCAGCAAGGCGTTCTTCTCAGAGTCGGATGTATATAATACCATCGTGTTCCTGATTCCGCAAAATGGAACCATGAAGAATTTTGCACTGGCATTGCTGAGAATGGACTATTGGAAGACGCTTGGCTATTCGCTGCTGTATATCGGAACACTGACATTGATTCAATTGTTTATCTGCTCCCTGGTAGGTTATGGGTTTGCAAGATTTGAATTTCCGTTTAAAAAGCTTTTATTCGGCTGCGTTATTCTGACAATTGTGATTCCGTCCTATACAATTATGCTGCCGTTATACATACATTTCAGAAGTTTTAATCCGCTTCATCTACTCAGTCTGTTAGGCATAGCACCACAGAATTGGTTAACGACGGTGAAGCCGATTTATCTGATGACGATTTTAGGATGTGGACTGCGCTCCGGATTGTTTATCTATATTTTTATACAGTTTTTCCGGGGAATACCTAAGGAGCTGGAAGAAGCTGCTTTTGTTGACGGAGCAGGAGCTTATCGGACGTTTTTTACCATCATGCTTCCGAATGCAGTGCCCTCACTTATTACGGTAACCGTATTCTCTTTAGTATGGCAGTATAATGATTCGTTTTATAGCGGATTGTTTGGCATTAGATCCGATTACCTGATTAGTGTCAAGCTGGCATCCCTGACAGGAACCATAAACAGCCTGGATAAGATTGTTAATCCGGAAATACAGCAGTTATATCTGGATGCAGGCATTATTTTAATGGTAATACCGATCGTCATTATCTATGTATTATTACAGCGGAAATTTATCGAAGGAGTCGAGCGAAGCGGCATCGTCGGATAATGAAAGGCAGTAATAATGGCGGAATATATATGGAGCAGGTGGAAGGAACTATTACCACTATGCGGGCTGTACCTAATTCGATATCAAAATTATTTATAATTTTGACAATAAAAATAGGAGGATGTAATTATGAAAAAATCAAGAAAGTTACTGGCAATGTTGTTAGCATCAACAATGGTTTTATCAATGGCGGCATGTCAAAGCAAATCCGCGAAAGATACTGGTCCTGAAACCACAACGGAACCAACCGTAACCTCAGCTGCTGGAAGCGGTACACAAGATGCTGCGACAGACATTACTGCACAACCGACGGGAACAGGAACGGAAGATCCATTTGCTAACTACCCAGCTTTCGACATGGGCGGACGTACCATTAAGATCGCAATGTTCTATGATATGTATTATGACAGCACGGATACTGTTCCGGAAGATAATCCGAACGTAACCAATGTTGATCTTGCACAGAAAGTAATTGATAATGTGCGCCGTATTGAGCAAAAGTATAATGTCCGGATTGAATACATTAATCCCGGCAGCGAAGCATTAATTGACAGTCTGAATACCTCTGTTGTAGCAGGAACACCTGATTATGATGTATACCTTACCCAGCTGAGCTTCGGTTTGCCGCTTGCAGTGAACGGATATTTTGAAAATCTGTCGGATATCTCGAAGAATTACGAAGATATTAACATCAGTAACAATATTGTAACTCCGTTTAAGATTGCAGGTACAAACTGCTTTTTCTCAAAATCCGGTAAGAACGTTGCAGCCAACTATCTTGTTTACAATGCGGATATGTTAAAGCAGCTTGGACTTGAGGATCCGAATGATTTATATCAGAAGGGTGAATGGACCTGGGATAAGTTCGAAGAATTATGTGTTGCTTCCAATCAGGATTCGGATAATAACGGAGTAACTGATATTTACGGCTATGGCGGTGACCTGACACTCACCTTGACAGAATTCCTGGCATCCAATAATGCTATTTTAGTAAAGGAAGATGGTACAGAGGGTGTTACAGATCCTAAAACTCTGGAGGTATTCCAGTTCTTATCCAAGCTCTATAATGATGATAAAGCCGGTAGACCTTTAACCAGTGATTGGAACGATAATATTTATGCATGGACACAGAGTAAATGCGTATTTTCACCGACTCCGATGTGGATTATCCAGACGGCAGGAGACATTAATTTTAATTATCGTATTGTTCCTTGGCCTCAAGGAC
>Ga0207800_1000239_pt1 | contig 17703 bp, 7 predicted proteins | sample LuqExpMetageno11_FD_187769 | JGI IMG/M metagenome (GOLD analysis project Ga0207800, IMG submission 187769) | Tropical forest soil microbial communities from Luquillo Experimental Forest, Puerto Rico - Sample 11 (SPAdes) | ecosystem: Environmental > Terrestrial > Soil > Tropical forest ... | reverse complement strand
TTGCCGCCAAGGTCCTGACTTACTATCCAAAACCGAACAATAGCGGCAATTCGGATGGTACTGGAAACTACGTCTACACCGGATCAGAGCCTGACTATTACTGGTCTATCGCCTTGCGCAGCGACTATAACATCGACGCTCGCCAGCAGGTCTACGGCCACTATGTCCAGAGCTCCCGGCTGCAATCAAAAACAAATGCTTACCTATACCCTGTCTCTGGCACCACGCTGACCTACGCCAATCAGGGAGTCGCGCTGGGATACAACTTTGCCGTCAACCCGACGACCGTAGCAGAGGCCCACCTGACCTGGACACGTTTCTCCAACTCCAACATTGTGAATTCGCAAGGCCTTCTGAACGCTACTTCGGTTGGCATGCCGAGCTATCTGGTCAACAATCTTCCAGAGGCAGCTAATTCCTTCCCCAACTTCGCTCCCACCGGATTCCAGGCTCTTGCCGACAAAAGCAACATTGCTTCGCATGACGACATCAGTATGGCATCAGCACAGATATCAAAGATGAAAGGCAGCCACTTTCTCCGCACAGGTGTCGAATACCGAATGTACAACACCAACGGCGGATCGGGTGCAGGCAGCAACGGATCCTATTCCTTTTCGGGTGCATACCTGACGGCCAACAGCAATGCCACCGTGCCCAGCAAGGCAGGCTTCGGATTGGCCCAGATGCTCTACGGCCTTCCGACGACATCCAAGCTAACCCTGAACAGCGACTATGCACTGCGCTCGAACTACGTGGCCACATGGCTTGCAGACGATTGGAAGGCAACATCGAAATTGACTTTGAATATCGGCCTGCGCTACGAGTACGAAGGGCCGAACTCGGAACGGCATAACAAGGCAAACACGATATTCGACTTTGGCGCGCAGAATCCAATTGCAGCCGCAGCTCAGGCAAAATACGCCTCCATTGCCTCTACAAACTCTGCACTGCTTCCCGCAGGCAGCTTTGCGGTACTCGGTGGCCTGCGCTTTGCCGGCGAAAACAACAGTGGCAAGGCACTCTATACATCTCAAAAGTTACTCTTCTTGCCGCGCATCGGATTTTCGTTTCAACCAGAGACGAACACTGTGATTCGTGGTGGCTTTGGCCTCTTTGCCGATTCAGTGCAACTGTTCATTCTCTCCGGCGGCAACTCGGGTTCAACAAACAATGCCACCCTCACGCCGCAGCAAGGCTATACCTCCACCACAACCGTGAACGGAAGTGGCGACGCGGGTCTCACCTTCTCGAGTACGCTCGCAAATCCATTTCCTTCCGGCTTGACGGCATCGTCTGGCAGTTCGCTCGGCCTGCAAACCAACATCGGCCAGTCCGTCACTTTCCAAACGCCCAATCCGCAGATTCCCTATAACGAACGCTGGAGCCTGGGCATTCAGCACCAATTCCGCGCCTGGCTGGCAGCCATTGACTATGTTGGAAATCACGGCTTGCATGTTCCTATCCAAAAGGACTACGACGCAATTCCGCAAAAGTATCGCTCTACTCTCACCACCGGATATGACGCCGCGGTCTACAACACGATGAACGCCAATGTCAGCAACCCATTCTCAGGCATCATTCCCACCACCGCAACGCTCGGCTCCTCAAAGACCACTGTCGCACAGTTGCTGCGCCCCTATCCGGAGTTCACAGGGGTTACCGCCTACCTTGATAACGGCATGTCCATCTATCACGGTCTGCAAGCACAGTTGAACCGTCGCTTTGCAGACGGCCTATCGCTGACAACAAGCTTCACCTACTCGAAGACCATGGATGCGAGTCAGTACCTGAACTCTTCCGATGCTTCACCCTGGTACGGACTCTCACAGCTCGATCGCAAATATCGCTTCGCCACTTCGTTCCTGTATGAACTTCCGTTCGGCCCAAAGCGTCACTTTGCGGCAAACGGCATTCTGGGGCAAATCGTTGCTGGATGGCAGGTGCAGGGAGTCTACCAGATTCAAAGCGGACAACCTTTGAACTTCACTCCAGCCAGCACCAATCCCGTCTATCAGGGCGCCAATCCTGCCGATTCCGCATGGAGCCGTGCTCACTATAAGAGCACCATCTCCGGGCCGGGCAGCGGCGGCGCAGGCTTCTGGTTTGACCGCTCAAAGTGGGTGCAGAGCACCGCACTACTGCCGAATCAATATCAAATCCGCGCCTTTCCGATTCGCTATGCCACCCTGCGCGCCGATTATCTGAATCAGTTCGACGGCGGCCTGCAACGCACCTTTGCTCTGCCCAATCACCTGCAAATGCAGATTCGCGGCGAAGCCATTAATGCACTCAATCATCCGGTCTACGCCGCGCCCAATACGGATTGGACCAACAGCGCCTTCGCACAAATCACCTCACAAGCCAACCAGTCGCGTGTACTCCAGTTCGGTGCCTTCATCCGCTTCTGAGCACACTCGTCTGCTGCAGTAAACGAGCTATCACTCGGGTGCCCCGTGTAAGCAGCATGGCTGCTCGCTCGGGGCACCGGAGCTTCTACCTTTCTCGACTTGCGAAAATAGCTCTCTGAGCGCCAACAGAAAAAGTTGTAAGTACGAAGTACATCCGCCTCGTATACCCTGAGAGCAACACCAAAGCCATAGGGTCACCCATTCCGGCCTCTCCTTTTACAATCTCCCTTGCTTGGTGAAGAGGTTCCGTCTATGCCTTTCTCTCGAATCGCACCTCTGGCAATGCTCCTTCTAACGGTTTGCTGCCCAGCGCAATCAACAGCCCCTTCGCCCTCCGTGCAAAGGCCAAACCCAGCTCAGCCTGAGTATCCGTTCGATACGCCAGCTCCGGTAACAAGGCCCGCGACGGCCAAGCAGTTTGCACGATGGCGCAATGAAATCCGTAAGGCTTTGACAATTCCCTCACCGCTGCCGCCACTCGCGCCACACGACTTTGGCACCTCTTCTCCCATGGTCGGCGTGACAATCCATCGGGTCACCTATGGAACGGAATTTGGCATGAGAATACCTGCCATCATCTATCTTCCAGAGCATCCGGCCAAGAGGGTTCCCGGTATTGTCGTCGCAGTTGGGCACGGCGGAGACAAGACCTCCTGGTATTCGGTCTATACAGGGCTGCTCTATGCAAAGGCAGGCGCGGTCGTCGTCACCTTCGATCCTCTCGGCGAAGATGAGCGCAATAGCGCTCATCGTTCTGATGCCCGCGCGCACGACACCGTAATCGCCGGTTCTACCTCAGCCCTTCGTACCGGAGGACTGATGGTAACCGATATCCTGCAATCCATCTCCTACCTGCGCTCTCTTCCCATCGTCGATCCACAGCGTATCGCACTGTTCGGCTACTCCATGGGAAGTTTTCAAGCCGCCCTGGCAGCCAGCGTCGACCCACGCATCAAGGTGCTCGTTCTCTCCGGTGGCGGCAATCTGGACGGCAATGGCGGTCGTTGGGATTCTGAAAACAAGCCCATGTGTCAATCAGGACTGTATCGTGCCCTCAGCTTTCTCCCCGACAAAGGTGCCATTGTATTGGCCGAGCACGCACGCATCGGACCTACGCTTTTACTGAATGGAAGACTCGACATGCTCGTCGGACGCCGCCATCAATTCGACGACTATTTCGCCGATCAAACAAGTCGCGTATCTGCGCTAACCGGCCCAGTTGCAGATCCTGTCGAATGGCATTTTTTCGATAATGCAGGCCATCGTCCCAGTTGGATGACGCCGATGGCTGCGCAATGGATCCATGAACACCTTCACCTGCCATTCTGGAACAGCACTTCAGTCTCCTCTCTTGGTCAGACTCATATTGCCGAATGGGCAGCCTCCACCGGATCTACGATCAATACAGGCTATGCTGACGAAGAACGCGAAGGCGGCATCCTGGCCGTGGGAAGCGGGCTCCCCGGAATTAGCCGGGATCAGCTACAAGCCGTTCCTCTTGAAGCGTGGAAGAAGAATGTCGATTTGTATGTGTGGGAAGGCTGGCAGAGACGGCTACTTCAGGCAGAGGGACTTCCTCCATCAGCTTCCGTCGCAGCCGTTCTGCGATAAGCGCCCTGTCCCTTCCCCAACCGTGCAACCTTCTGCAATCTCCACGCCCGCCGCTGGTGGCTGGCTCCCCGCACTCTTGTGTGATAATTCGTCAAATACCTATCAAGTAAATACCGAGCGAGTCGCTTAGCCATCACGGATCAAACAATATGAGCTTGAGCCCGATATGGATGAACACTGTCCCAACAAGAAAAATGATTCGAAACCGCATTTTTGGAATCCGACATCAGGGAACTTTCTTCCACTCGGCATTGCATCCGCCGCTTCAGCACCTCACCCAAACGCTGCCACAGTCCCTGATACAACATCTTCTGGCACACTTCGGAATGGAGATCACGTGGTATTTGCACTCCCACAGAGAGAGGCTTAAATTCTCATACTCCTCCATCCGGAAACTCCTCCTCGTGTGCCTAGCGGCTCACGCTCTGGAGTTTCTTGGATGGGCTCCAGAAAATGTCAAACTTCTACTGCCATCCCGACTGATCCGGTGGAACTCCCGCGTTACGCTAGTCGCGGGCGAAACGTGCCTGACTTCGCGCTCAACTCATTCTGCACAATAATTTGTGAATGATTGCGGATCATCCGTTGAATTTACCATCGATTCACAGAACACTTTATTCGAAGAGATATAGTACGAGATGTCCCATCTGCGGGACACAAGCCTCACGTCTGCTCCTCAGCGTGCCTTCACGCAATCTTCCCAAAAAATCTTTCTGAAGAGTGGTTGGGAAATCTACTCCTCAACCGTTATATAGATGCGGGATGCTGTTAGCCTGCGCTGAGTCAGAGTGTTCGTGAACACTCTGACTATCAAACGGTCACAACCGCCACGGTGAACTGTAAGAGATATCTTCGGCCCCTTTCACAAACACTTATCCAGAAAACGATCTTCACGACGCAGATCGTGGGTTGAACAACACATTCATTCATTGGCGGCCTAGCCCTCTGTCGGTTTGGCGCGAGAGGAATAATCTGCGCCCAAGCCACAGTGTGTGCCGTAAACCACGGCTGCTATGTGTGTGAAAGCTATCCGATATGCATCAACATTTAATTCACCGTGAGACATTGCTGTAACAAGATCGTCGCGATTGCAGAGTAGGATTCGTGCCACCGATGCAGCTCCACGCGCATCTTCCATCAACGGTCACACCAGTTGAGAGCAGAGCCAAACATGCAGCCTACCAGAGAACCGGTGTTTCCAACTGAGGAGTTTGTAAGCGCAGTTCGTCCGCGCTCCAGTGGGGAAAAGGTGGCAACTGTGATTGGGATCAAGCGATGTGCGCAGCATGCGGACGAGCAACCGTGTAGCGATGAGCCGATCGAAACCGTGGATGTGGCCCCTATTCCCTTCAGTGCCGATGCGGGCGGCTGGCGCGAGCGGACTCTGTACCTCTACGACTCGCTCGCACCGCGACTGGCCGGTTATTTGCGCAATCTCGGGCTCAAGAAAGATGAACGGGAAGATGTTCTGCAAGAAGTATTTCTTCGCCTCGCGGGACATCTAAAAAAAGGTAATAACGAGGACAACCTGCACTCCTGGGCGCATCAGGTTGCACACAACCTCGCGATGGATGTACATCGTGCCAACCGGCGCAGTCTCGATGCGATTGAACTGAAATTGGAATCGGCAGACGAGCCCGCTGATCCGAAGCCCAACCCCGAATGGGTCTATCTGCAGAAAGAAAGCTCCAGACGATTGTCTGCCGCGCTTTCGCAACTGACCCGGCAGCAGTTCAACAGCATTCTGCTGCGTATTCGAGGGCTGCGCTATAGGGAGATTGGCGAACACTTGGGAGTCAGCGAGCAGCGCGCCATGCACTTGGTCAAGCGAGGCATGCAGAGATTAAAGGGAGGTAAGTGATTCCTTGATGGGTAGATTCCGCGATATATTTCGGAGGCATTTGTCCGATGGTGACCTGGTCCTGCGGATTACCGGTGACTTGCCCATCCACAAGCGAGCACAGGCCGAGCAGCACTTGAGCGCCTGCTCGCTCTGCACTGCAAGATGCAGAGATTTTGAGAACCTCCTCTGGCAGGTTGCTGTCTCCTGCAGCGACCCGGCCGAGGTCGACAAACTGGAAATCGATATGCTGCGTGTCCGGCTCGTTGCGCGACTGGAACAGATGCCCGATCGTCTGCCTGCAGTAGAACAGGCATGCCCGCGGAAGACGAAACATAGCGTGGGGGGATTGATCCCAATGAATCCGATTCTTGCCGCCGGACTCGTTCTCGCGGTTGCCTCCATCTCCTGCGTGTTCGTCTGGATGCAGCAAACGCGCTCGAACCTCAGTTCGAATGCTCTTCTCATGCAAGCAGCGTACTGGGATCATGGAACGCTGCAGAACAGAGATCCGGGTGTCATCCGCCAGACCGTCAAAATTACAACACCGAAGAAAACACTGCAACGCACCATCTATCGCGATGTGCAAGGCAAACGGATGCCGAGAGAACAACGAATGAGCGACAGTGACAGTGCGGTGCGCAGCAGTCTGCTCACAGCGGAAATCGCCTGGGATGCGCCGCTATCCGCGGCCAGTTATCAGGATTGGCATAACGCGCAGAATGTGCGGGAAGACAATATTCAGCGTATAGCTGGCGATTATTGGGTTTTGACCACCACAACTCCCGAGGGACTAATCGCCGCGCAATCACTTACCGTGCGAGATACAGACTTTCATCCGGTCCGCCGAACCGTTTCTTTTCGCAACAGCGAAACTGTAGAGATCGCGGAACTGGACTATTCTGTTTTGCCGTGGACCCATGAGACCAGCGCCTACTTTCAACCCGATGCACCTCTGCTGACGCTCATGGCTCCAGGGCCGCGGCCCGTAGCGGTTCTGCCTGCGTCACAGCACCCCAGCAAAGACAAATTAGTCGAAGCCGAGCTGAGCGCCCGATTAACGCTTGACCGTCTCCATGCCGACACAGGCGAACAGATCGAAGTGGTCTCAGGGCCCGATGGCGTCGAGGTGCGCGGAATTACAGATACCGAAGCGCGAAAGCACGAACTACAGAAGCAGCTTGACATGTTGCCCAATGTCACCGCATCCATCTCCAGCATTGAAGGGCTCAGAAGCAGACCGCCGCAGGGCAATGAGCCATCAAGCATAAAAGTAGTCGAGATGCAGACACACGTCACTCCTCTTGAGGTCTACTATCTTGCCCACAGACGGGATCTCGCATCCTTCGATAAACTCGCGCGCAATTTGCTGAACCGAGCCGATGCCATCAGCCTTGAAAGTCGCGCAATCGACGATCTGCAGAGCAGATTTTCGCTCAACGACGATGCTTCGACTGTGGCTCGTGCGACGCTTTCTGATCTCTTGTTTACGCATAAACACAAACTTTTATCCGCGCTTCAAGACGAAAATCGCCTGCTAGTCGATGCGCAACTCATGGCGCAACCTCTGGGACAGGACCAGCCCAGTGACAACCACAATCCAGGCCTCTCGTTGTTAGCCGAGCAGAATCTTATCCTGACCCGCGAGTTAACACTCAGCAAAGGCACAAATGGCCGAACAGCCGAAACAATTGCCGCGGATCTAGCCATATCGATGAACAAGCTCAATCTATGGGCGCATGCCATACAAATTGCACCCCAGTCATCCATGAATCCGGATAAGAAAAGGTAAAGGATTATCAGAAGATCATGCCCTTGAATTCTGATCAGTGCACCGCAGTCCGCCTGCCTCGCCGGTTTTGCATGCCGCCGCATTGGGCCTTCTATTTCATCTCGCTGGTGCTGGTAGCGCTGCTGTCTGGTTGTGGCACAAGCTCTGTAACGCAGGCGGGCGTCATCTCGATTACATATCCCAGCGGCGTAACAGCAGGACAGCTTCCCGTGCTCAGCAGCGCTCTGGTCTCCATGATGCCCCTGAACGACAGCGCCAATCTCGGCGTGGACTGGATGCTGACATGCGGCGGCAATGCGCAGGTTGGCTATGTGACCTCGGGATGCGGAACACTGGCCCCGGCGCACACCGCAAACGGATCAGCGGCAACCTACACAGCTCCTGGAATCATCCCGACAAGTGGCGTAATCACAATCGTCGCCCGGGTGAGCAGCGATCCATCGCAGCAGGCAAGCACCACCATGACCATCATCAATCCGCTGATCTCGGTTGCGCTCTCCACAGCTCCCGCATCTCTGGCCGTGGGCGCAAAAACCATCATCAGCGCGGTGCTCACCAATGACGTGAATTCTCTGGGGGCGCGCTGGACGGCCAATTGCGGAGCCAGTGATTGCGGCTCATTCAATCCCCAGCAGACGCTCAGCGGTGTAACAACAACCTACACCGCGCCAGCCACGGTACCTCCGGGAGGAGGCATAACACTCACCGCAACAGCCATCGGCGACACAACGAATGCAGCCAAGGCAACAAGTCCATCCATCGCAATCGTGCCTCTTACAGTCTCTGTATCTCCGGCCACATTCAGTATCGCAACGTCGACAACCGCAAATATTGTGGCAACTGTCACGAATGACGTAAAAAATTCCGGAGTCACCTGGGACTGTGGCTTCACCGGCTGCGGCAGCTTCAATCCTACAAAAACGGCGAGCGGCAGCCCAACTGCCTACACTGCGCCCTCCATCGTTCCGGCAGCAGGCGCAGTCAAGATCACTGCAACTTCAGTCAACAATGGATCGTCCGCCTCCGCGATGGCAACCGTCACTCAGGCTCCAGTCATCGTCGTCACCATGACGCGCAGCGTCCCGGCCACTCTTGGCGAGGGCAAGAGCGCGACCCTTGAGGCAGCGGTGAGCGGAGATGGAACGAATGCAGGCGTTGACTGGACGGCAAGTTGCGGCAGTACTGTGCCAGGCGCCTGCGGCAGTTTCAATCCCGCGAGTACAAGCAGTGGATCGACTACCATTTATACAGCACCTGCTTCGCTGCCCCCGTCGAATCCGGTGACCATCACGGCAACCTCTCACGCTTACAATCTGAATCCATCTTTGATTGCCAATGCGGCTTCCGGCTCCACAACCATCACAGCGGCAGCGGCCATCGCACTCAATCAGCAACCGCCCGCCAGTCTAACGACCAATGCACAGGCGGTGGTTAGCGCCACGGTAACCAACGACGCGAGTCCTGGTGGCATAAGCTGGTCGGTGAGTTGCAGCAGCACTCTAGCTGGAGCCTGCGGTTATGTGCAGCCTTACCAAACGGCGAACGGCGTGGAGGCAACATACATTGCGCCGCCGATCGATCCCGGCACGTCCGTGCAGATCGTCGCAATGTCTACAGCTTTCCCTGCTCTCACAACGCAGTCGATTCCGGTAACAATTGTTCCTTCGAAGATCCACTCCATTTCATTTGTACCCTTCCTCCCATCGCAACTTGCGCTCGGCGCTTCCGTCACACTCAATGCCGCGGTCAGTAATGACACCTCTCATTCCGGAGTTGACTGGTCAGTCTGCGCTACAGATTGTGGTTTCTTCACCATCAAACCGGCGATTGCCGCCATGGCCGCGGTGCCGCCCAGTGCTGGAGATCCAGGAAGCCCCTACGTGCCTGCCGTACCTGCCGTAACGGCAACCAGCGTGCAAGGCTGGCCGAATAGTCTTCCCATCACCTATACCGCGCCAACAGTGGTGCCGGGTAGCGGAGATATTGTCGTAACAGCTACAGCTACGGCAGACCGGCTAAACAATATCGCCACGCCAGCAACCGCGGTTGCGGCAATGGCTCTTACCTCTGCATCCACGGGCCCGGAACTGCATGGCGCGGTCCACGCAGGCACACAGCCGGTTGCAGGAGCATCGGTCTATCTCTATGCGGCCGGCACCAGTGGATATGGTTCGGCATCGACGCTCGTCTACAACCCTTCGAGCACTGCGTTTGCCACGACGGATTCGTCAGGAAATTTCACCATTCCATCCGGATACACGTGCCCTGCCAGCACCAGTCAGGTCTACCTCGTGGCGCTTGGTGGCCAGGCCAGCGCGAGCGGCGCAAATCAGAATCTCGGTCTGATGACAGCACTCGGAGCTTGTGGCGCTCTGAGTTCAAGCCCCCTGATGATCAACGAAATTACCACCGTGGCCTCAGCGGCTGCGCTTGCCACATTTTCCGCAGATAACGTTCAGACAGGCCAGATGAGTTATCTCTACATAGGTTCTAGTAGTGCAAATGCAACTGTCGGATTAGCCAACGCCTTCGCTTCGGTCAACAATCTGGTGAACATCACCACCGGTCAGCCAAGATTCTGGACATTGGCTGAAAATGCTGCCGTACCTTATGTGCAAATCAACACGCTGGCCGATGCACTCAACGCCTGCGCGATCACCACAGGCGGATCATCCGGTGATAGCACCGCCTGTGGCAACCTGTTCAGCTACGCCAACCCGCTCGGCATGCTCTATCCGGGCTTTGCGCCGACAGACACGCTTCAGGCAGTGTTTGATCTGATGAAGCCGCCTTCGCCAAAGGTCAGCAATCTTCTACATCCTGCGTCCGTGTTCACTCTGGCCACAAAGTCGTCGCCCTTCCAGCCCATATTGAGCAAGGCACCGAACAACTGGTCCATTGCCTTGAACTACACCTTTGGCGGTGGTGTCGGCGGGACCGGAACGGCGGCCTCTGGTTCTTCGGCGCTGGCTGTCGACGCGTCTGGCAATCTCTGGATTGCGAACAAAAACATCCACAGCGTGAGCGAATGGAACGGCTTCGGAGCAGCGTACTCACCGAACACATCCGGAACGGTCGCCGGAGGCTTCACTGCCGGCGGCATCTATGCGCCTGCTGCGCTGGCTATCGATCAGAGCGGATACGTGTGGGTCGCCAATGGCAACAGAACACTTACCAGGCTAGACCCTACTGGATCGGCAGACGCGAACAGCCCGTTCAGCGGAGGCGGCCTGGCAGCCGGGTCCAGCATCGCAATCGATGGCGCGAATAACGTATGGATAGCCAACAGCGGCTCGCCTGGCTCACTGTCTCGCTTCAACCAGCGTGGCATTGCCCTATCTCCGGCCGCTGGCTACACGGACAGCATTGCCAATCCCTCCGTGATTGCAATGGATGGAAAGAGCAACGTCTGGGTATACAACCAGAAGCCTGTCTCTGTCATTACGAACTACGTTGAACTAACCAACACGAGCGGCTCTCTCATGACCGGTATAAGCGGAGGCTACGTTGCCTACAACGGGAGTCCATCGCAACTGGCCATTGACGCATCGGGCAATCTGTGGACCGTGGCCAACGCCGCATACGGAATTGTGAAGATACCAGCAAACTATCTTGGCGGAGCGCAGGTGAGCAGTTATGACGACGTCTCTTTATCCATCGCCGGCCCGCAGGGCATGGCATTCGACGGCTCCAACAGGCTGTGGTTGGCCGATACGCAGAGCAATGCGAACTATGCCACTCCCAGCCTGCTGCTGGTCGATACGACTCTTTCAACGCCCTCCCGGGCCATCGACTACCCGGATGCCGATCTGGCCGCCGGAGCCGCATCCGTCGCAATCGACAATGCAGGCAATGTTTGGATCCTGCTCAACAACAACTCGGTCAAAGAGTACGTCGGCGTGGCAACGCCTGTCGTAACGCCTCTGTCAGTGGGTGTGAAAAGCAACAAATTAGGCGCCAAGCCCTAACACATCATGTGCATTGGTAAGCGATTGAGGAGCGAGATGACTCGACACGAAATGATAATGACACGCAGCTTCAAGTCCATTAGCCCGGTCACACCGCGGACCATGTTGCTTCGCCCGGCTGTTCGTCTTTTTTCAATGCTCATCGATTCAGACACGACAAGTATCATCGGACGGGCTCTGCTTTCGGCCCTGCTGGCAGCAATCATTCTTCCACTTGGCGGATGCGGAGCCAGTTCGCCCAAGGTACAGGTGGCTGCCATCTCCCCAACAGATGTCAATGGAAAACAGCAAGCCGCAATTCAGTCTTTGACAGTCGGCAGCGGAACCTATCTCGATACTACGCTGACCAATGACAGAGGCCTTCTGGGCGCTGACTGGACAGTGAGCTGCGGCAGCGCTTTGCCGCCTGGAACTCCACTGCCTCCCGGACAAACCGTTGATACTTCCTGCGGCTACTTCACTCCCGCGCACACCAGCAGCGCACCTGTTCCCCTTTATGCGAGCAGTGCAAACGGCATCGTCACCTATTACACCGCCCCCTCATCGCCTCCTAAGGCTGGCACTGTGACGCTCTACGCCAGTGCAACCGCGGATCACTCGCAGTTCGCCGCTCTCACGTTGGTCATTCAGGGACTTCCTATCTCGGTTGCAATTGTCGCCTCGACTCCTGCACCCTTCACACTCGCACCAAGCGGCACAATGTCGCTTGCTGGCACACTGAGCAACGACTACACGGTTGGCGGTGGATACCTCAACTGGTCGCTGGCCTGCCGGTCGAGCGATTGCGGATCACTCAATTCAACAAAGTCCGCCAGTGGAGCATCTGTCACCTACATTGCGCCGGCCGCGACTCCAGCAGGAAACACCGTCACCGTAACGGCTACATCCGTCACCGACCCGAGCGTATCGGACAGCATCATCATCACAATCGCTTAACGCGGATTTCTGAAAGCGCCCGGTAACGCGCACGAGAAGAGTCTCGGGCAAAACACCCAGCAAACGGGGAGAACTCGCCCGGCCTGAATCCAAAACCAGGAGAGATCGGATCGACATGAAGAAGAGATACCTTGTTGTTCTTTCATTGACTCTTAGCATCCTGATGGCTCAGGCGCAAAATCAGACCAAGCGCAGCCGCGTACAACCGAAAGCGCAAGAACAGGTGCTCATCGAGCAACTGAGTGACAAGCTGCGGATTCTCGATCATCTCAGCGAGCAGGTCGACGGCCTCGAGCAGAAGGTGCAGGATCTCAAGCGCCAGCTCGAACAGGCAAATCAGGCTGCCGCAGCCGCGAAGGCCGATGCAGACAGTGCCCGCAAGCAATTGGAAAGCACACAGCAGAACGCGGGAATGAACGAGCATCAGGTTGCAGCCTTACAGAATGCCGTCGCGGAGTTGCGGACCACCTCGACCACGATGGAGGAGACGCAGAAACAAACGCAGAAGGCAATCGAGCATCCCGATTCCTTGCGCTTCAAGGGGGTTGAACTCAAACCGGGAGGCTTTCTGGCTGCGGAAACCGTCAGCCGCCAACGTGCCGCCGGCGCTGACGTCAATACCCCCTTCAACAGCATTCCCTTCACGGGCACCACGGCTGGCGTTCTCTCCGAGTTCAACGCCAGTGGCCGTCAATCCCGTATTTCCCTGCTTGCGGAAGGAAAACTCACCAAGTCCACAGTACGTGGTTATTATGAGGCAGATTTTCTCTCAGCCGGCACAACATCGAACAACAATCAGTCGAACAGCTATACGCTCCGGCAGAGACAGGTATGGGCGCAGGCTGCGCTCAACAGTGGATGGACATTGACCGGCGGACAGATGTGGTCGCTTGCAACCGAGTACCGCCACGCACTCGACAACAATGCAGAAGCTATTCCGATGACAATTGACGCCCAATACAACGTGGGCTTCACCTGGGCCCGTCAGTACGGCTTACGCGTGACGAAGAACATCGGTTCCAGGCTCTGGATCGGAGGCGCGCTTGAAGAGGCGCAAACGCTGAACATCGGCGGCCACAACCTTCCCACGATCGCGTATCAGGAAGCCGGCGTCAGCGGCGGACTCTATAACTCCACTGCAAACTATAGCTTCAACTACGCTCCCGATCTAGTTGCCAAGGTTGCCTGGGAACCTCGCTTCGGGCACTACGAACTCTTCGCTATCGGACGCTTCTTTCGTGACCGCGTCTTCCCCAACGGACAGCTAGCAAGCGGTGCATCGGCTCTCGGAGCCTATACTTCGAAGGCTGCTGGCGGCGGCCTTGGCGTGAACGCGCGCGTTCCGCTCCTTGCGGGAAAAATCGACCTGAGTGGGCACCTTCTGGCCGGCAATGGCATCGGCCGCTACAGTTCTGCGCAATTGCCCGACGCAACTGCGCACCCCAACGGCTCTCTTGAATTACTCGTCGGTGGTTCGGCGTTGGGCAAAGTCGAATGGCATGCAACGCCGCGCCTCGACCTCTATGGCTACTACGGCGGCGAGTATGCCAAGCGCGCTTTCTATGCGAATGGTCTGTATGTGACAACGGCGGGCGCTACGTACGGCCAGCCCATTCTGGTTGGTTATGGCGCGCCCAACAATGTGGTCAGCGGATGCTACACAGAAACTCTGCCCAGCAATGGACTCGCGAGCGGCCCCAGTTCCGCCACATGCCAAGCCGACAATCGCAACATTCAAGAAGGGACACTTGGCTACTGGTTCCGCTTCTACAAAGGACCGCACGGGACATTCCAGCAAGGCATTCAGTACTCCTATGCTGTGCGCCACACCTGGCAAGGCATAGGTGACGTGATCACCGGCCTTGGCGGTTCTCCGAAAGCAATCGACAACATGTGGTTCACCTCGTTCCGCTATTACCTGCCTCAATAGACCGCTGCGCGCAGCAGATCGAGAACAGAGAGATGAGAGTGAGACGGATGCTTCGACCTTATACACGGCTGCTGCTTACGGCACTGGGAGTGATGCTGCTCGGTGGTATGGCGGGCTTCGCGCAAAGCGGCCAGATCACCGGGCATATTACAGATGAGCAGGGCGCCGCGGTTCCTGATGCCGCCGTTCAGATCGTCAACCACGATAAAGATTTTAAACGCGACACCAAGAGCGACAGCCTTGGCGTATACTCGGCGCCCTATCTTCCCGCTGGCCATTATGAACTGCGCGTGCAGAGAGAAGGCTTTAGTAGCGGCAACCGGGTGGTGCAACTCGGAGCGGGCCAGGCGCTCGTCGTCGATATCCAGATGACCGTCGCCGCCACTACGACCGAAGTGACCGTCGAGGGCGAGACCAGCAATCAGATTGAACTCAGCACAGGATCGCTCTCGACGACACTGTCCAACCAGGAGGTCTCTGCTTACGGGCTCAACGGACGTAATTTTTCGCAGCTCATCACCATGTCGCCTGGCGTCAGCAATCAAAGCAATCAGGATGAAGCCAAGGTGGGCGTTGCCGGCAGTGCGAAATTCAGCGTGAATGGAGGGCGCGTCGAATATAACACCTTCGAGATCGATGGCAGTGATGTACTGAACACCAGCATCAACACCAGCCGCGGACAGGGCCAGCCTCTGATGGTCTATCCCAGCATCGATGCCATCCAGGAACTGAAGGTGGTAACCGGAGACTACAGTGCGCTCTATGGCAAGAGCGCGTCCGGCAGTGTACTGGTCACGACGAAATCCGGCGGACCGCAATTTCATGGAAATCTCTACGGATTCGTTCGCAATGAGATCTTCAATGCGCGCAACTATTTCGACCCCATTCTCTATGGAGCCAATGGGCAGGTTTCAAAGCGCACTCCGCTCTATCGCCGCCAGGACTACGGCGGAACCATTGGTGGCCCGCTCTATATTCCTGGAATCTACAACAAGAAAAAAGACAAAACTTTCTTCTTCTTTTCCGAGGAATTGCGTCTAGAGAAAACGCCGGTCGACTACAACCAGGCAGTGCCCACATCGGCCCAGCGCGGCGAAGACATCCAGAATCTTGGGCAAGGAAACTTCACCGGTGTTGGTGATTTTACCGATGTCTGTCCAAAGGTTCCTTATGGCGGCAACAGCGCCGCTCCGTTTGCGATCAGAGATTATCCTGACTGCCCGCGCGTGCCCGTCGCCAATCAGACCGGAATCTATCAGGCCGCACGAGAGGTTTCCGTTGGCTATCTCAGCCGGGCCATCCTGAACAGCAACATAATTCCTGAAGCGAATTCTGTGACTGGCTGCAATACGACCAACCCCACAGCGCTTGCGCGCTGTTATATCGCGGCGGTTTCTCCTCCGACATACTGGCGTGAAGAGCTGTTCCGTATCGACCACATGCTCACGCCAACCGAACTGCTTTCCTTCCGCTATGTCCACGATGCGTGGGATACAACTTCGCTCACGCCTCAATGGGGAATCGTGCAGAACAGCTTCCCTACCGTTGAGAATCGTTTTGTCGGCCCAGGACTCGATCTGGTCGCTAGTCTGGCGTCGACGCTTCCGCACGGCATCCTGAACCGACTGGCACTTAGTTATGCCGTTCAGCACATCTCGCTTCGTCCGCAACCTGGTCCTGGAGTAACTTCCCTCAAGCGGCCCGCGATTCTCGGCAATTCCACAGACCCGCCTGCCTGCAGTACAGCTAGCGGAAATGGGCAAACTATTTCGCAATGCCCGATGGGCTATATCTTCAGCAACGGCTTTAACGGCGACCGAATGCCCGGGCTCGAATTCCAGGGAACGAACGGCGCCTATGGCGGCCATGGTTTTTCCGTCGACACAGGATACGCTCCCTGGGATCAGGCCAATCCCACGTACGCCGTGCGCGACGATCTCAGCCGCACATGGAAACGGCACAATCTTCAAGCCGGTTTTGAAGCCACATACGTGCAACAAAACGAGCTCAGCGCTGTGACAGGCGCTAACTCCGGCGACCTGCAAGGGATTCTGGCTTTCAGTAATCAACAGTCGCGCTACAGCTCCGGGAACGCCTTCGCTGACTTTCTCACCGGCCCCAGTACAACGGCTTACAACGGAACAGGAATCAATACCGCGATCAAGAGCTACACACAAGACAGCGGGCAAAAGAAGTACTACAACCGCTACCGCTCTGCTGACCTTTATCTTCAAGACGATTTCCGCGTTACGTCGCGGCTGACCTTGAATCTTGGACTTCGTGTAAGCTTGTTCGGAACCTGGTATAACGCCGAATCCACGGCCTACAATTGGCGACCGGAAGCCTTTGACAAGTCTCTTGGCGCGTCCGTATCGATTGACAGCAATAATGGCTACCTGCTCGACAATACGAGTGGATCTCCAGTTCCTCTCAATCTCCTCAAGCTGGATTCGAGAATTACCAATGGCCTCGTGCAGTGCGGCAAGCTAGGCGTACCCAACAGTTGCATGCAGAGCAGCGTATTGCATACCGCACCGCGCTTTGGATTTGCCTGGGACCTGTTTGGCGATGGCAGAACCGCAATACGTGGCGGATACGGATTGTTCTGGGAACATGGAACCGGCTTCGAGGCAAACGTTGGCTCCTTAATCGGAAGCGCTCCACTGGTTCTGAGCGAGACCCAATCGAATCCCGGTGGCCCCGTATATCAGGGCACAACACTGGTGCAGGGCGGCTACAACACTATCGGATTTTCCTGTCAGGCAGGCGCGGCTCAATGCGGCAACGCTGTTTCTGTAGGCAGCGCGAGCTTTCCACTGAATGTAACTTCCATTCCAACCAAGGCAACTTATCCATATATCCAGCAGTGGAGCCTCAGCCTGCAGCGAGAAATCAAAAAGAGCTTGATCGCACAACTCGCCTACGTCGGCACGAAGGGAACCCATCTGACGGCCGTGCGGGATCTTAATCAGCTTGAGCCTCTCGCGGCCGGGCTCAATCCCTTCGCTACCGGTCAGCCGATCACCGCTGCGGTATGCAACTCAGGCGCCAGCAGCGCCTATAACTACACCTTCTATCCATCGGCGGGAACCAACGCCGCGGGGAAAAGCGTGACCGGTCCCGGAATCGGCCCCACCTCTCCGGGATGGATCAACATGGTCATTGCCTGCACAGGCAATCCCGGCTTTGTTGGTGGCAGCGGTGGCACAACGCCGTTT
>Ga0207800_1000234_pt1 | contig 18087 bp, 20 predicted proteins | sample LuqExpMetageno11_FD_187769 | JGI IMG/M metagenome (GOLD analysis project Ga0207800, IMG submission 187769) | Tropical forest soil microbial communities from Luquillo Experimental Forest, Puerto Rico - Sample 11 (SPAdes) | ecosystem: Environmental > Terrestrial > Soil > Tropical forest ... | reverse complement strand
ATCTATTTCGCAATTTTTGAGAAGCTCGTATGTATAAGTCCAGTAGCCATCATTGAAGCTTAGATCATACTCACCGGAATCAAAAATCAATCTTGTCAGATCGATATCGAAACCGGTCAGTGAGTAGTTTTCAACATAAACAAAAGGATTATAACTCCAGTCGGCCTGGTATTTCACAGGCACGGCGGAAGGCTCTTTAACAACTGTTTCGGCTGTTGCCGGCACATTCTGCGCTAAAAACAGGAAGATTATAACAGCCGGAAACAAGGCCTTTTTTAGCCAAGATCTCATTATGCCCCCTGATTTAAGTCAGCATCTAATACTGAAGCGGTTCGCTGCAATACTATATACTTTGCATAAAATCCTTACTTCTGATTATATCTTTAATCCGAAACGAATTTCAACATATTTGTCTGATTTTGCATAAATAATCAATCCGGCAATTGTCTTTTATATTCGTCATTCGATACCTGGTCCATATCGTCAACTATGCCCTGTTTGTCGGTTTCATTGTTATAATAGTCTTCATAGTCATGATAACCTCCCAAATCCTGCGGGCTGTCCGAACTGCCGTATTTCATAAGGTCGCTGAGCTGATCCATGCCTTCGAATTCGTCATCCTCCTGCCGGTTCAGATATTTTCGTCCGAAAGGAGCGTCAATTACTTTTTCTTCATTGGGCCGATCTTTGTTCGATAAGCCTCTGGCTTCACGCAGCGGTGAGCTTTCCAATTTTTCTTCGCAATCTACGCATAATTTTGCATAGGGCATCACCTCGAGCCTCTCCTCCGGGATATCTTTCCCGCAATGTGCGCAGATACCGTAAGTTCCGTCATTTACCCTTCCGATGGCGTCCTTTATATCCTGCAGTATGTTTTCCTCGTGCACCTTGAGCGCAGTGTTCATCTCTGTCAAAAAAAGCTCGGAGCCCAGATCCGCGGGGTGATTGTCGTAGTTCGACAACTCGGACGGAGAATAAATACCCTGTTCGCCTTCGTTGTTGTCCTTCATTACACCTATGGTACGGTCGATCTCGCCAAGCCTTTTGTTGAGCAGCTCCCTGAAATGTTGCAGTTCCTTTTTATCCATCGCTTACCTCCCGGCATTTTTAAGATTATTATTGACAATATTCACTATCTCGCTTATAAATTTGCCTATTACCGGCAAGTTCCATTTCACGATATACTGCAGGAGATATATGACGAACGCGGCCAGCAACGTAAAGCCGATTGAAGCGCCGAATCCTCTCGCAAGACCTGCCATGAAATTGGAAAACAGCATTTTCCGCGGGTGTTCAAGGTATTCCACATATTCCTTGATTTTTGTTTTCTCCATATTGAAAGAAATCTGATCGAGTTTCTTATTCAGGAGCCTGTACATGGTTTTGCTGCCGAACACAAATACCCCTACCTCTTCTCACGCGTCTAAACCTCGGTTTCGTCAAGCTTCTTTCTTCCAATGACATGCCTGAGATTGTGAATGTCCTTCTGAAGCGTACCGGTTATATCCTCCAGGCTGAACCTGATGCGCTCGAGCAGCTCGTGATCGTCCCGCAACGCGTCATTCGGGTAATCCCCGATCGTATTCATCTCGACATCGTTCAATAGATCTCCCGCTATCTTGTAGATCGTCTCAAGATCGCTGTGCAGTTCAGTTTCAATAAACATGTGACCTCCGTTTGCGGCAAATGTCGTTATATATAGGGTTTCAAATAAGCCGTTTTTTTATTATATAAAAGAAAAAAAAGCACGGTTGTCCGTTTATGCCGGATACCGCGCTCTTCACAACATATTTTACCTAATATCTATCCGGGATCACACAGCCTGATCCTCCTGTCCAAGCTCAATCAATACCTGCTTTATCAGATCGGTATCGTCCACAAAGCAGCTTATGACCTCTCCGATCTCCTTTGGCAGGATGAAATACAGCCTTCCGTCCCTGACCTTTTTGTCAAGGTACATCATGTCCATAATCCTGTCGGCGTCCATACCGTTCGTTTTTATGGGCAGGCCCGCTTTCTTCAGCGTACCTTCCACCCTGGCTGCAGACTTATCGCTTACCATGCCGAGCTTGTGAGCTAGCCTGAACGCGCCTGCCATACCTATCGAAACACATTCCCCGTGCAGCAGCCTGAAGCCTGAAACACTCTCCACAGCATGCCCGATAGTGTGCCCGAAATTCAGCAGTGCCCTGATGCCTGCTTCGCGCTCATCCTGCTCTATTACGCTCTTTTTAATCGAACAGTTCATCTTGGTGATATACTGCAGTGCATTCTCGTCAAAACTGTATATCTTGTCAATATTGTTATCGATGTAATCATAAAACTCGGCATTCATTATCAGTCCGTGCTTGATGACCTCAGCCAGTCCCGATTTCAATTCCCTGTCAGGCAGCGTTCGGAGCGTGTTTACATTGATGAATACGAACCGCGGCTGGTAAAATGCTCCGATCATATTCTTGCTGCCCTCAAAGTCAACGCCGGTCTTTCCGCCGATACTGCTGTCAGCCTGCGCCAGAAGGCTCGTCGGAATCTGTATGAAGGGTATGCCTCTCAGGTAGGTTGCAGCTGCAAAGCCCGTAATGTCCCCTGTGACGCCGCCTCCCAATGCAACGAGCGTCGAATTCCTGTCCAGCTTCAGCGAAATGAGTTTCCTGTAAATATCGCTGACCGTATCAAGATTCTTATTCTCTTCCCCCGCAGGGATCGTATGGCAGGAGACTTCCTTTGCGTAAAGTGACAATGCCTCCACGCAGGCCTGACAGTAATGTCTTTCGACATTACTGTCCGTGATGACCACGAATCTTCCTCCAAGCCTTGCACTTTTGCAGGCTTTATCCAGGCCTGAAAAATCCGGCCCTATATAGATCGGATAACCCCTGTCACCGAGGTTGACATTTATATTTCCCATATTACAACCTTCCTTACACCTTTGCTACGGCAAACATTACAGCTTCCCCGTTTATGTTCCATTCCTTGCTGTAGCCTTCCCCGCCAGAAGGCCTGAGCTCGTCTCCAAGGACTTCGTCGCTTATGACTGCCATGTTGCGCTCGAATATGGCTTTGATCCTTTCATTGTCACCGTAATAGACCCTGATGTGGTCCTGGACCTCAAAGCCAGCTTCCTTCCTCATTGTCTGAAGCTTGCTTATGATCTCGCGGACAAACCCTTCCTCTATCAGTTCGGGGGTCAGATTTGTATCGAGCACAACGGCGACATCCCTGTCGCTTTCGGATACGAAGCCTTCCTTCTGCGCCGTATCTACAAGCACATCCGACAGTTCAAGGACGATTTCGGAGCCTTCAAGCTCAAAGCTTACCCTGCCGTCTTTGTTGAAACGGGACATGAATTCATTTCCGTCCACCCCGGAAAGGTATTCGCCGATTTTCGGCACAAGCTTGCCGCATTTCGGACCGAGCGTCCTCAGCTGCGGCTTGAATTTATACGTCGTAAAGCCCGACGCGTCGTCCGTGAATACTATCTGCTTGACGTTGAGTTCATCCGCGACCAGTTCACGATACATCTGCGGCAGCTCGCCCTCCGCTTTCACGTACATTTTTCCGATAGGCTGGCGGTTCTTTATATTCGCCGTATTTCTGCAGGCGCGGCCCAGAACTACGTATTTCAGCACTTTATCCATGTTTTCTTCAAGAGCGGCGTCGATATATTCCTTCCTTACCGCCGGGAAATCACACAGATGAACACTTTCGGGCGCATTAGCGTCAACGCTTCTGACGAGATTCTGATATATCTCCTCCGTGATGAACGGCACAAACGGAGCGGCTGTCTTCGAAAGCTCCATCAGGACCGTGTAAAGCGTCATATAAGCATTTATCTTGTCCTGGCACATTTCCTTCTGCCAGAAACGCTCCCTGCACCTTCTGACATACCAGTTACTGAGTTCGTCGACGAATTCCTGTATATCCCTGCCGGACTCGGTTATCCTGTAATTTTCAAGGTTCTTGTCTACGTCACTTATCAGAGTGTAAAGCCTCGAAAGGATCCACTTATCCATTACGGACAGCTTATCTTTTTCCAGTTTATATCCGAGCGGGTTGAAACCGTCGATATTTGCATACAGCACATAGAAAGCATAGGTGTTCCACAAGGTACCCATGAACTTCCTCTGGCTCTCGCTCACTGCTTCTTCATAGAATCTGCTCGGGAGCCACGGCGCGCTTCCGGTATAAAAATACCAGCGAACAGCGTCCGAACCCTGCTTGTTGAGCACTGTCCACGGATCGACGACATTGCCCTTGTGCTTGCTCATTTTCTGCCCGTCTTTGTCATTTACATGGCCTAGCACTATGCAGTTTTTGAAGGCAGGCTCATCGAACAGCAGCGAAGAAATTGCCAGCAGCGTGTAGAACCAGCCTCTCGTCTGGTCTATAGCCTCGCTTATGAAATCCGCCGGATAGCGTTTTTCAAAAATGTCCTTGTTTTCGAAGGGATAGTGCCACTGTGCAAAAGGCATCGAACCCGAGTCGAACCAGCAGTCTATGACTTCGGACACCCTCTTCATATCGCCCGAGCATTCCGGACATTTAAGTTTTACGTTGTCTATGAAAGGCTTATGCAGTTCTATATCGTCCGGCACGTTTTCACCGAGCTCCTTTAGCTCGGCAATGCTTCCTACAAGATGGCGGTGTCCGCATTTGCACTCCCATATCGGCAAAGGCGTGCCCCAGTACCTTGAACGGCTGAGGCCCCAATCCACGACATTCTCAAGGAAATTGCCCATACGGCCTTCCTTTATATTATCAGGCATCCAGTTGATACTGTTGTTATTCGTCAGCAGCTTGTCACGGATCGCAGTCATCTTGATGAACCAGGTATCGCGTGCGTAGTAGAGCAGAGGTGTGTCGCATCTCCAGCAGAACGGGTATGAATGCTCGTAATCCAGCGTCTTGTACAAGAGTCCCTTTGAATCGAGATCCTTTATAATATCCGGGTCGACATCCTTGACAAACCTGCCTTTCCACGGCCTTACTTCCTCTATGAATTCGCCCTGCTCATTTACCATTTGTACAAACGGAAGGTCATTATCCTTTCCGACCCTGGAGTCATCCTCGCCGAACGCCGGCGCGATATGGACTATACCGGAGCCGTCCGACAGCGTTACATAATTGTCGCAGACAACGAACCAGGCTTTTTTGTCCGGCTTTGCGAAGTCAAATAAAGGCTCATATTCCATGCCGCGCAGTTCCGTTCCCCGACAGCTGCCGACAACGCTGTATTCGCTCTTCAAAACGGCAGGCGCAAGAGCTTCTGCGAGTATATACGTCTCATCGCCGCATTTTGCGCGCACGTAAGTTTCATCAGGGTTTACGCACAATGCAACGTTGGAAGGCAATGTCCACGGCGTTGTCGTCCATGCCATAAGGTAAACCCCCGGTTCGCCTTTTACTTTGAATTTAACGAACACGGACTTTTCAGTTACGTCCTTGTAGCCCTGGGCTACTTCGTGGCTTGACAGCGAGGTGCCGCATCGCGGGCAGTACGGAACTATCTTGTACCCCTTGTAAAGCAGCCCTTTGTCCCATATCTGCTTCAATGCCCACCATTCAGACTCGATATAGTTATTGTTGTATGTGATATAGGGATCCTCCATATCGGCCCAAAAACCGACGCGGTCGCTGATCTCCTCCCATTCATGCTTGTATTTCCATACGCTTTCCTTGCACTTCTGGATAAAGGGCTCCACGCCGTATTTTTCAATCTGCGGCTTTCCGTTTATACCGAGCAACTTCTCAACTTCAAGCTCAACAGGCAGTCCGTGCGTATCCCATCCGGCTTTTCTCAGGACATCGTAACCCTTCATCGTCTTGTAGCGCGGGATTATATCCTTCATGGCCCTTGTAAGAACATGGCCTATATGAGGCTTTCCGTTGGCTGTCGGCGGCCCGTCGTAGAAGGTGAATGCATCGCGGCCTTCCCTGAACTTGAGGCTCTTTTCAAAAATTTTGTTGTCTTTCCAGTACTTCAGCACTTCCTGTTCACGTTCAACAAATTTCAGATCTGTCGATACTTTTTTATACATAACTTCCTCCTGTATTATGGATCCCGGGTAATATGACCGTCTGATGCCTGCCCGGACTTAATATATTCCTGAAAACTAAAAAACCCCTCGATCCCAAATAAAGGGACGAGAGGATATGACTCACGCGTTACCACCCAAATTACCGCCTCAATTACAGTCTGTGACCTGTCATTTACGGCAGTCTCTTGATCATACCTTTAACGGAGTGACCCGGCTTATCGTACTTGCACTTTCGCGCTTTCAGCTAGCTGCTCCCGGAGGATTTTCAGGAAACTCTTCCGCAGCCTCGCACCAGCCGGCTGCTCTCTGCAGGATTCGTGATCCTTACTCGTTCCGATCATAGCAATAAAATATTAAAAATTATTATACATCACGGACTTGTTTCCTGTCAACAAAGGTTCTAGGCGCTCCTGTCATCATCCTCAAAAATCTGCTTGAGCGTTTCCATCTGCGACATCAATAGCATTTCGCATTTTGATTTGAAAATATGCAGCTTTTTCTTCGAATCCTCATATTCGAATTTTATTTTCACAACTTCCTGGTTGGCGTCGTTGATATACTTCTGTGCTCTGACCTCGGCGTCGCGGACGATATTTTCCGCTTTTTCGTATGCGTTCTTCTTTATGTCCTCTCCGGTCTGCTGCGCAACGAGCAGCGTATTCTGAAGCGATTCCTCGATGGTCTTGTAATGCTGCAGTCCTTCGTTCAGCAATGCCAGCTTGTCCTTCAGTTCCACGTTCTCACGGATGTACGCGCTGTAGTCTTCGATCACTTTGTCGAGGACATCGTTTACCATATCTTCGTTGTATCCCCCGATAGCCTTTTTGAAGGTCAGGTTCTGCAAATCATTCGGTGTATAATTCATCAAACGGTCACCTCTTCAGACTAATTTTTTTATACAAACTGATATCCTGTCTTTTTTCGTCAAACCTCCGACCTTTTCAAGGACGGCTCTTCCCTTGCCCCTCAAACTTATAGTATCCCCCTCGCGCACCGTTCTATCCGGACTCTGGGAGACTTCCCAGTTCAGTTGGACCTTGCCGGTTTTGATAAAATCAGCTGCAAGGCTTCTGGATATACCGAATGCGGGGGCACAAAGGCTGTCCAGCCTGAGTGTCGAAAGTGTAGCTTTTATTTCCCTGGTTTTTGGTTCCGGTATATTCAGATCCGATATTTCCGATGTTTTAAGGCTGATGCCCATGTTACCGATTTTATCGAGATTTCCGGCTATATATCCGGCAATATCGCTCAGCACAATGATGCTGCATTTATCTTCCCTGACAAGGATATCGCCTGTGACTTCACGCTTTATCCCCAAACTCATCAGTGCGCCGAGGTAATCCCTGTGTGTCAGGCTGTTTCTTGCAAGCGGAGTTATTTCGATGACCTTGAGGATGGTGCCCTGGTAATCATATAAATCCTCTTCATCGGAAAATTCTGGACTGAATACGGCTATAGCCCTTTCTGCGCCCGAGTATCCGCCGAAAAAAGAATATTCGCAGACATTGAGCGAGGGCAGCAGCTTTTCCGCCAGATTTATCTGATGAGGGTCGAGGAAATCGGAATGCGAAAAACCCCGCGTCTTTCCGGCAAACTCGGATTTATCGAGCAGCCTCGCGATGGCAAGCCTGTCTTCAGCCTTACCTATCGACCTTAAAACTCCGTCTTTGTTTTGCATATGAAGCGATGCCTAATATTTCATCCAGGGGAAATTACCCTTGCTTTTTATTTCGCCGTCTAATTCGCCCATTATGTCAACGTTGCTCGGAGCAATAAGAAAGATGCCCGTAGATACCTTCTGAATCTCGCCGTCCAGTCCATAGACCGATCCGCTCAGAAAATCCACAACTCTCTGGGCTGTCTCCTTGTTCAGGTTTTCGAGATTGACGACTACGGGTTTTTTGCTCTTGAGATGATCGCATACTTCGCGGGCATCATCGAACGTCTCAGGCTGCATTATTACAACCTTGAACTGATTGTTGGAATGAATATTTACAACTTTGTTTTGTTGGGATTTCTTTGTAAAGGACTGCAAATAACTTGGAGTTGTACCGGATTCTTCTCTTTCTTCTTCCTGTATCTCTTCCGCTTCTTCCTCTTCCTCAGATTCCCACCCAACGAGATTCAGCATCTTGTTCAGCAGTTTAGCCATTAGTAAATCCCTCCGTTTTTCGTTTGTAAATGTATATAAGTGTCATCAGCGTTTTCCAAAAAGAGCGGTACCTATCCTGACCATATTTGAGCCTTCCTCTATCGCAACCTCAAAATCATTGCTCATGCCCATGGAAAGGTAATCCATATCTATATTATCAATATTTTCCTTCCTGATGTCAATAAGCAATTTTCTAAGGTTTGCAAACACCCACCTGATGTTTTCAGGGTTTTCAGACATCGGAGCTATCGTCATCAGACCTTTTATCCTGATATTCTCCATCCCGCTTGCAGCTTTGACAACGCCGAGCGTCTCTTCAGGCTTTATTCCGAACTTTGATTGTTCTCCGGCGACATTGACCTGAACGAGTACATCCAAACGCCTGCCTGCTTTTTGCGCCCTTTTCTGTATTTCATCCGCCAGTTCCAGGCTGTCGAGCGAATGAATCATACTCACCCTGTCCGCTATATATTTGACCTTGTTGGTCTGAAGATGGCCTATAAGGTGCCAATTGCATCCTATATTCAATATATCGGTTTTGTCGCATAATTCCTGAACCCTGTTTTCACCAAAATCCGTGATCCCAGCTTCAAAAGCTGTTTTGACCCTGTCCGCAGTTACAGTTTTACTCACGGCTATCAGCTTTATTTCCCCGGGATCCCTGCCTGACCTCTCTGCGGCTCCCCGTATCCTTGCCATGATCTTTTCATAATTTTCTCTTATATTTTCCTGATCCTCTGCATAGTCATATCCGGTCATTGCTCTATTATATCTCCTTCAGAAATATTATCCGGGTTCAGTATATATGTATCGTAAAGGCTCACTGTCTTATTCACTTCGCCGTCGGGCGTGCTGATAATAGCATATTCATCATCCCTGCATAGAATATTGACAGTCCTGTTTGTGGCTACGTTATATCTGACAAGCATGATCCTGGCTTTGGTACCGTCTGCGGATATATCACGCAGGCATTTCACCGGGACCTTCAGTCCCTCCTCGGTTTTACTTATGAAGTCCACACTGACGATCCTTTGTGAAGAAAGCGTATCGACTCCTCTGTTAATCCTTACTACTATCACTTTCCTGCCGTCCGCGCCATTATTGATATTGTTTACGGTGCCGGTCGTTTCTATGTCAGTTCCGTTGATCCTGAGCTGGATACTTCCGCCTTCCTTGAAATTCTTCGCCTGATCCGCCGGTATTGCTGCGGCAAGGTAAAGGTCGGTACCCTTTATGATCTTGGCTGCGGGCTGGCCTGCCTTTACCGTTTCGTTTCCGGCTATGATACCGGAATATTTGCCGGATATACTGTCAAGCTCTTCCGGCGTAAGCTTTTTAAGCACTGCAGGCTTCAATTGCTTTTCAAATCCGTCGACAGTGTATGAAACAACTCCTGAAGTGTCCGTTTTTATCTCGACGGTATTTCTGTTGATCCTGGCCTGTATTTCGTTCTTCTGCTTCTGCAGCGATGTAATGTAGCTGTCCGTGGAGTTTGCGCCAACGATCTCCGCCTTTTTCTCAACTATCTTACCGATTTCGTTCCTGTATTTCCCCATATCCGTGAAATTTCTTGAATTGCACGCAACTATCAGATCCCGGACTTCTGTGCCTATGTTTTCATCAAGCTTCGCGAGATCGTTGGAGAAGAAGTCGGTTTTTTCGGCCTTTTCCAATTTGGCCTTCACTATCTTTGAGTTTATTTCTTCAATATCATTTAGCAGCTTGTCGGAGGTATCGTTCATTATCAGCGCAATACTTGAAAACGCCGATGTCCTTTCGCCTTCGCCGATCTCGGCAATATATCTTCCTTCTATGGTCGAAGGCGGCAGCAGTTTTTCATCCCTGACTATAACGGCGCTGCTCTGAATGTATTCTTCTATGATTCCGTTCCGCATCACGTCGCTGGCTATATGTCTTCCGGAAAGCCAGTTCATGAGCGAAGGTATATAAAGCAGTACAAAGAGGAAAAACAAAAGGCCTCCAAGCGTGGCTCGCTTGATATAGCGCGGTTTGTTTTCCTCTGCGGCTTTGTCGGCAGTCCCGTTTTCGGCCCTGCTTTTTCCGCCCGGCCTTTCGGCTTCTCTATCTGTTTTGTCTTTTGCTGGTCTGTACCTCATTTTATCAGAACCTTATAAGTTTTCTTTCCTTCATATATTTAAGTGCGATCATGATACCCAGCTTTACGTGTTCATAGACCAGGCCGCCCTGCATATATGCCGTGTACGGCGGTTTCAGCGGAGCGTCCGCGCTCAGTTCAATGGAAGAACCCTGTATGAATGCGCCTGCCGCCATGATAATGGGACTGTCATATCCCGGCATGTCCCAAGGCTCCGGCGTTACGAAGGCGTCTACAGGCGAACCCTTCTGTATGCCCTGACAGAATGCGATCATGCTTTCGGGATTATTGAACTTGATAGCCTGGATTATATCGCTCCTCTGCTGTTCCGGCTGCGGCGAAGACTCGAACCCCAGCTTTTGCATCACTGCCGAACAGAAAACTGCCCCCTTCAGGCTCTCCGCAACAACATGCGGCGCCATAAACAAGCCCTGGAACAGCAATCTGTTGTTGCCGAGAGTTGCGCCGACCTTTCTGCCAAGTCCAGGCGTCGTCAGCCTGTATGCTGCATTCTGAACATACTTCTTTTTCCCGACGATATAACCACCTGCCGGCGCCAGGCCTCCGCCAGGATTCTTTATCAGCGAGCCCGCTATTATATCCGCTCCCGCCTCTACGGGTTCGGCCGACTCGACGAATTCGCCGTAACAGTTGTCCACCATGACTATTGTCTTGCTATTTAATTCTCTTATTACATCGATAACCCTTTTAATTTCCCTTATATTTATCGCAGGTCTCCAGCTATAGCCGCGTGAACGCTGTATCAGTACCATCGCAGTTTTTTCATTAACGGCCGCCCTGACGGCGTTCAAATCGACCGTGCCCTCCGCTGTGAGCTCCACCTGCCTGTATGAAATGCCGAAATCCTTCAGTGAACCTGCTCCCTCGCCCCGTATGCCTATTACCTCTTCGAGCGTGTCGTAGGGCTTGCCTGTGATCGAAAGAAGCTCATCTCCAGGCCTAAGGTTTCCGTAAAGGCATACCGCTAGAGCCTGCGTCCCGGCGACTATCTGGTGCCTCACCAAAGCATCCTCGGCCTTGAACACCGATGCATAAACTGCATCGAGCACTTCCCTGCCCCTGTCGTCATAACCGTAACCCGTGGTGCCGCCGAAGTGGGAGTCGCTGAGATTGTGTTCCTGCATTGCCGCAATGACCTTGTACTGGTTTATTTCCCTTACGGCTTCGATGTCCCTGAAAGCATCCCTGACATTATTTTCGGCTGATTCTACAGTTTTGATAATGGTTTCATCTATACCGAACGTATTTTTCAAATAATTCTGATATTCAATATTCATTGTCCCGATCCCCTTAGGTCCTTTGATCGCGGATTAACCCGCGTATAATTTTCCAAGCGTACCATTTCATTTTATCCCACCCGGACAAGCATTTCAAGGAGCTTTTGGGAGATAAGACAGACAATCAATTTCGGATGCTATGGACTTATTTCGATGATATGTGAAATATGGTAATAATTGTATCGCCTAAGACTTTTTCAATTTAGCCTTCTTCTCCTTTTTTACCTTTGGAGGAAGACTTTTCACGAAAGAGTAGGATATCTCCAGCCAATTACTGATAAATTTTTCATCTGTAAGTTTACTTTCAGGTATCTCCACATATTCCTTCATGATGAAATCAGGGCGGGGTTCAAAAGGTTTAATTTCGTCACATTTTGACTGGATAACACAACGATCGTCTTCAGATAGTCTAAGAAAAACTTTTCCTCCTTTCACACCTGTCCACATATTATCATTCACAAAATATACCGGAGCTCCAAACATAGGTTTCTTTTTTCTTTCATAAGTGATAATCAGCTTTTCCAGATAATCCGCTATATTCTGATTTGCTTTCTCCCAATCCATATAAAATATCTCCTTTACTCAACACTCAAACCTCATTTATTTATCTATCATAATACTCTGTGTTTATGATCATAATCAATAATGTAATGATTTGTACTAATAAAATATATTCTCTTTCGTTTTATTTCCGGCGTATCGACAGGCCTTACCGCCCTTGCAATATCAGATCCTCTGCTGTAACATTGATATACAAATAAAAGCAATGGTGGAGAAAATGAGGCTATATCTGACAGTATCCCGCGAAGACGACAATAAAGAAGCCAAGCAGCTCCTCAAGGGAAAATTGCATATTTCGGAGAGGCTTATCAAAAAACTCAAATACTCCGGTAAAATACTGCTCAATTCCGTGCCTGTGCATGTCAATGCAAAAGTGCATGAAGGCGATCTTTTGGAAGCCTTTATAGAATCCGATGAATTAAATGAAGATATTGCTCCGGAACCGATGGACCTCGATATTCTATTCGAGGACGATAACCTTATTGCGATAAACAAGCCTCCGGATACGGTAGTCCATCCTACCTCGCTCCATCAATCCGGCACTATTGCCAACGGGCTCATGCACCATCTGCTGGCCAAGGGCGTCAGAACGCTGGTTCGTCCGGTCAGCAGGCTGGACCGCGATACGTCGGGCATCATAATTTTTGCACTTAATCCATTCATACAGGAAAACCTGGTCCGTCAGATGCACGACAAATCTTATATCAAGGAATATGTAGGCCTTGTGCACGGCATGATGAATGAAGCGGCCGGTACGATAGACCTTCCGATCGAAAGGCTTCCGGGCAGTCTGATGCTGCGCTGCGTAACACCCGACGGTGCGCCCTCCGTTACCCATTTTGAAGTCTTCGAACAGTTTACGGATGCCGCTTATCTGAAGTTCAGGCTCGAAACGGGCAGGACACATCAGATACGCGTCCACTGCCAGGCGACCGGTCACCCGCTTGTCGGCGACACCCTGTATGATCTGCCGGCCTTTAACGGCAGACTTGAAGGCCTGATGAACAGGCAGGCGCTCCATTCTTACAGGGTTGTTTTCACACACCCCTATACCAATAAAGAAATGGAGTTGAAAGCACCTGTTCCCGCTGATATACAGCATGCGCTGGAAATATTGAGAAATATCCGGTAAAATTTTACTGATTCTTCCATATGTGGTACTATATATCATAGTAAGTTACCAGGGGGGGTACCAGAATGGAAGTTCTGAAAGAGAGATATACGATTACCGAATTAAGCGACATGCTTCAGTTAACCGATCACGCACTGAGGTTTTATGAAAAGGAATTCGAATTGACAGTTCCGAAGGACGAACGCGGAAGACGCTATTACACTGCCGATCTGGCAAATATGATGTACAAGATCAAAGTCATGAGGTCCGAAGGGCTTGAAATAAAGGCTGTAAAGAAGATCCTGCAGGATGAATCGGCCTTTGTGATGCCACAGGCAGCGCCTGACACCAATCCTTCCGCTCTCACCGTTCCCGATAATAAGGAATATGAAGCTATACAATTGATTTTCAGCGAAATAGGAAAGCAGCTTACAAAAGAGATTTCATATGAAATTGATTCCGCCAGGGAGCATCTGAGCAGGGAAATTTCTAAAAGCAAGCTCGAGCTTGGGGCATGTGTGGAAAACGGCATGCGCCGGCTCGAAAACAAAATGGAGAAACATTACCAGGAAGTGGACAAAGCCCTGGGCGACTGGAGGAAAAAGAAAGGCAGGCATTCCTTCAGTGCATTTTTCTCAAGGCTGTTCAGGCGCAGATACAATCAGCTAAATCACTGATCAATCAAGTCCTCGGAATACACAGTATACCCAGTCTCGGAATATACGGTTTACCCAAGCTGTTTGGGACATACCGAACTTACCGGATTTACCGAATTTACCGAATTAGCAACTTTCTCGTCAAGTGCCGCTTATATTGTTATTTAACTTGCGGGGTTTTCTTTTCTTAACGGTTTTATTTTTGAAATCATTCGATATTATACTGATGTTGCCGTCAGTTTCAAGAATGGCCAGATCGACGTCTTCAATAAGAGAAATTCCATGCTCCCTTACCGCCTCTTTCAGTTCATCCAGGGTAAACTTAACCTTTACCATATTCTTATGGTTTATTTCTCCTTTATAAACCAGGATAACAGGCTCTCCCTGAATTATCTGCCCAAGCTTTGGAAATTTATACAGGACCAGCTTGAACAGAAAGTTGACGGCAAAAAGAGTGCTGGCAGCGACCAGTCCGCCCGGCAATGTCGTATCCGGTCCAACCATCGCATTCTGGACTGCATTGCTTATCAGTAGTATAAAAACCAGGTCGACGACTGAAAGCTGGGATAATTCCTTCTTTCCGAACAATCTTATTGCGATAACAATGAATAGATATATCGTTGCCGAACTAAGTACTATGTTCCAATATTGCACTTTAACCACCCTCATTTAATCGCTTATTGTACGTACATAATCCCGATATTTCAGTAATCATGCTCGATATATTCTTTATTGTCACTTTAGATCATTCATCAATCTAGGATAATTCATTCTTCCGTCGACAATATGATAAACGAACACAATATCATCAATTAGCCGGTAAATACATAGATAGTTGCCACAAACAAGCATACGATAGCCATCCAGCTTTAGTGGCTTGTCACTGCAGCTTATACCAATATTCGGACTTGTTTGCAATAGCTCAAGTGCACTATAAATACGGTCGGTGATCTTGCGCGCCGAATTCGGACCAACGAGTTCAAGATGAAGAAGCGCAATTTCTTCCAACTCACGCTGAGCAGGCGCGAGTATACGAAGCTTATACTTTAGATTTTTCATAGACTTTATTTAAGCGCTGTCTGGAATCTTCCAACGTATAAACCGGTTCCCCGGCAAGTCGGGATTGTTCGGCTAACTCCAACTTTGCTCTTAACCGGATCAGTTCCTCACGTTTTTCAAATGCATCAATGCTCATAATCACCAGATCGCCTTCACCGTTCTTTGTGATATAAACAGGTTCCTGTGTTTCATGGGCGAGTGTTGATATAGTACCGTAATCATTGCGTAAGTTGGTTGAAGATTTGATAATCAAACGACTGCCTCCTTTGACATTAATTATTCTATCATTATTATATGATAATTCTTCATTTACATCAAGTTATTTGGGTCTCAGCAGTCCGACGCCATATATTTAAATGAATTCATTTATCCTATTTTTTAATTCTTTGGTATAGGTAAATTGATTAGTTTAGTACTTTTGTACCAGTCGGCGTTTCTTTGTCTGATTACTCCATTAACAAAATATACTGTAACTCCGAATATTACAGCAAAGGCAATGATAATAATGATTATAACTGGTTTTTTATTGTTCATATTAACCGGAACCTTCTTATATAAAATCGCAGAGAGAGATACTATTTTCCTTTTTTGTTTGTAATTAGCTTTAAAGTGCTATAATATTTATGAAGGACGGCGACGCTTGTTGCTGTCGGGTTTTAGTTGGGGACTTACTTAAGACGGTTTTTATCGAACCGTTTTTTCCTTTGCCTTTCCGGATGTGGCTTTAGTAGCTTGTGACGTAGCCTGATTACCGGTCGCACAGCGGAGCCAAGGCTGGAATACCTTTTTCTGTTCTTTCATCACAAATAAATATAACATATTTCATTCATGATTTTACACCAAAATTACAATTAGTAAGTTCCTCATTATCTTCATACTATGGATTTATTGTATCTTACGTTTCAGTATTGAGATGACCCACCTTGTACTACCATAACTTTGAGCGGCAGCAACAGTGCTTACTAACTCCCATCCCTGTGAGCCTAATTCATTCAATTCATTTTGGAATACGTATTGGTCGACTTTACCCCCAAATACTCCTTTTGCATCAGTAGACAGCGTTTTGTATTCGAATTTATCCATATTCTTATCCTCCTATGATTTTATCCTCTTTTATTTAACGAATGCCACTAATAATTTGTCTGTACTTCAACAAGCTTAACAAATTCCTATCTATGTAGTACTTCATAATATCAAATTATTATGCAGAGTGTTCGTCGTTCGCCCAACGGCGGGAGCCCGGGCAACGTTAATGAGCCACCTTTCATCTAACGTCTCAGCCGTCGCGGCACCGATGAGCTGGACTCCCAAAGTCCTTCTCCCTGGCGGTGCTCGCCACCCAGCGGATCGGTGTGGCGTACTGCAAGAGCCTTTACACTGGGAGCCAAATCCGGGGCCCAGACCTTGTATGCCCTTGTGCTGACTGCTTTGTTAGGCGAAGTATTGCATGTCCTTCGGCCGCACGACCGGAGTCAAGGCCGGAGCTCCTTTTATACATTTACTTTTTTGTAAGTAACCGTTCAATTTCTTTTCTAATACTTACAATCATTTCTTTCCTAACTTCTTCACTTGGTCTTGTTGCTTCATCAAATAATTCTTCATTTGGCAACTGCCATACTGGTCCTTTTTTAGGAGTGTCACCTGCAACCCTTGGATAAAGATGCCAATGAAGATGTGATACTCCATTCCCAAGTAATTCATAATTCATTTTGTCTGGTTTGTATACATTAAAAGCAGCTTCTGCCAAAAGAGACATTTCTTCAAGATACTTCATTTTAAACGAATACTCAAGCTGATGTAATTCTGACGCATGCTGTTTGCAAACAAATACCGTATAACCTTTAAATCTCTGAAACCACCCAAGCATAGCGTAACCAGTATCTAGTTCCATAATAAAATAAGGATCGTTCTTTATTTTTTCTAAACTTTCACATATGTGACATCCCATTTTGCACCTCTCCTTTATATAAGCCTAGTACTCATTACTACACTATTCCTTAATAAATACGCAGGGCGACAATTTTTCGCCCGACGGCCGGAGCCAAGGCCGGATTACCTTACAGTTCTTTCGCATTTCAATATATCCATAAAAACTTCATCATGAAATTTGCCTTTTAGATAATAAGATTCTCTTCTTCTTCCTATTTCTCTAAATCCCACTTTTCTATAACAATTAATTGCTCTTTCATTGAATGAAAACACTTTTAGCATAACATTATTTAAGTTTAAATAATCAAAGCAATAATCCAGTAGTAAATTAAGTGCTTCGCCACCATATCCTTTATTGCGATTATCTTCATCACCTATAAATAATCCAACGTCTGCACACTGCCTTAATTGATCAACTTCATGAATACCACAATTACCAATTAATTCATCATCTTCTAATCTAACAATTGCAAATTGATATTGACCGGAATTATGTTTAAGCCATTCCTTTTCACTTTCCAAAGATATTACTCTACAAGAATTTCCTACTCCATTAGTTACATTAAAATCATTTAACCATTTAACATAAGTTTCAACATCATCAACATTCATTGGCGATAAATAAACTTGTTTACCCACTAACTTTTTGAAATATCTCATTTTATCTTTTACCCCCTTTATACAAATTCAGTTTAACATTGCGCAGAGCATCCCATTTACCGCCCGACGGCTGGAGGCCCGGGTGACGTAACCGGCGATGAACTGGACCCTCGAGGCCCTTCTCCTTGGCGGTGCTCGTCACCTAGGATGCATGGGCGAGCAGTGTAGCGAAGCGGAACGACCAGCCCAGCGAATCGGTGTGGCGTGCTGTCGGGACATTCATTCCAGGTACCAACTCAGGGACTCAGACCTTGCATACTCTTGCGCTGACTGCTTTGTTATCTGACGGATGAGGCCCTACTTGTTCAGAGGACGCCACGGATGGCGTCCCCTAAAAAATATTAGTATTTAACCCCCAATAAAGTGATAATAAACATTATTGAATATATAATGCCAAGTACGAGTCCTTGACCTTACTCCGCGATCGTGGACACGGAGAATCCCTCAATCTTCATTTTTCTCCCAATATCTATCATGCCGGTTCTTTCAGCTTAAAAGGCGGCACAT
>Ga0207800_1000232_pt1 | contig 18157 bp, 20 predicted proteins | sample LuqExpMetageno11_FD_187769 | JGI IMG/M metagenome (GOLD analysis project Ga0207800, IMG submission 187769) | Tropical forest soil microbial communities from Luquillo Experimental Forest, Puerto Rico - Sample 11 (SPAdes) | ecosystem: Environmental > Terrestrial > Soil > Tropical forest ... | reverse complement strand
AATTTTTTTATGTACATTTCCCGTTCTACTACGTTGTCTACCTTGGCCAGGATCGCAGCTGCCTTGTTCAGAAACGCTATTTTCCCCTCGGTAGTCGACAGATCCTGTTCGCCTCTTACAGCCTTTATCTTGTATTCCACAAGCGAAAGCGAGTTGTCTATCAGTTTTCTGAAGCCGTCAGGTCCATTTTTCCTTATATACTCGTCAGGATCCTTGCCGTCAGGTACTGTCAGCACCTTTACGTTGCAGCCTATATCATTCAGTATGTTGAGACCTCTCTGCGTAGCAGCCTGGCCTGCCGTATCGGCGTCATAGGATATCACTATCTCTTCCGCATATTTCTTCAGTATCCGTCCCTGACTTTCAGTCAGCGCCGTACCGAGGGAAGCCACGGCATTTGTTATACCGCTCTGGAACAGTGAAATGACATCCATATAGCCTTCCACTACCACAAGTCTCTTTTCTCCGGAGTTCTTGGCAAAGTTGAGCGCGTATAGGTGCCTGCCCTTGCTGTACGTAAGTGTTTCCGGAGAATTCATGTATTTGGGAAGAGAGTTGTCCAATACTCTGCCTCCGAATCCGATCACGTTTCCCCTTACATCGAAGATCGGATACATCAGCCTGCCCTTGAACCGGTCGTAAAGATGGCCTTTGCTGCTTTGCATGATCAGCCCGCTCTGCAGCATATGTTCCTCCGGTATCCCCTGCGATTTGAGGTGCTTGTAAAGTCCATCCCATTCGTCGGTAGAATACCCAAGGCCGAACTTTTTTGCCGTGCCGCCTGATATAGCCCGTTTTACCAGGTATTGCGACGCTGTCTCTCCCTTTTCGGAATTCAGTACGCCATTATAATATCTTGCAGCAATAAGATTTATATTCAGGATCTGCTGTTTAAGCCTTGCCCTTTCAGCCTCCCCTGCATCTTCGCTCTCGGGGAGCACGATCTTCGCCCTGTCGGCAAGCAACCTGACAGATTCGATATAATCTATTTTTTCTGCCAGCGATATGAATTGGAACACATTCCCGCCCTTGCCGCAACCAAAACAATAGAATATCTGCTTTGTCTCTTCTACACTGAAGGAAGGCGTCTTTTCCCTGTGGAACGGACAGAGGCCGAAATGATTCTTGCCTCTTTTTTCGAGCTTCACATATTCAGAGACAACGTCGACGATATCGTTATTGATACGAATTTCCTCTATAAGTTCATCTGAATACCTGATAAAACATCCATCCTTCTATAGTCTTGCAGCGGCATTATCCATACCACACTGATATTATTGGTATATTAGCAAAATTTATTAATCCATTGCAGCCAGCAACAGTTTCTGCTGCAGCAAGGTCCAATCCCGTAAAATACTTTAATTGAATTCGACACAATTATCTATAATCCTTCTTTTTATAGAACTTTTTATAAAATAAACCCCATCCCAAGCCAGACTCAAGATGAGGTTCATATTATATCTATATTCTACAGGTATTTGATTTTTTCCTTCTTTTGATGATCAGGTTCCCAACATATCATCAAGTACGTATGGAAGAGTGGAAGGCGTAACAGTATTCCTGGCAAGCATTTTGACAAGATTGAGCGTGTCTTCCCTGCTGCTGAAGATGTTGTAATAATTCTTTATTTCATTCAGCACGCCCTGATTTTTTTCTCTGATCTCTACGCCGAAAATACTGCCGCTTTCATTTCCTCCGGCTTCGTTTTCCAAAAGGTAGTATTCCAGTTCGAGAGTATTTCCCGGCTTCCTGCCAGGTTCCTCCATGTCGATCTCTACACGCTTTTCAAGAAACCTGCTTATCATTTTTGGTTACCCCCTCATAAAAAATAAAATAATCGCATTGCATATTATAACTTATTTATGAGGCATGTCCTACCATAATGTTTCGCGCATATTCTATGTTAATCGTCAGTAATCGACATTAATATAAAAAAACGACAGTCTATTCTCAGATAAACCGTCGTTTTTGATTAGCTTTTATCGTATATTTTCTACCTGCTTTAAATCAGCTCAAGTATCTTGATTTTATTTTCGTTGGACAGGTCTATATATGTATTTGCCGCCCTGATGATCGGCTTTGCAACATTGAATGGGTTTATGTACACGATCTCTCCTATCTCCCCGTTACTCAGCTTTACAAAGTCCCCCATATAATAGGAAGCGATATTCTTCAGGAAAACGTTGACCACACGGTGATCCAGTGTTCCGAAATTATCTCTTTCCATCGTCTCGATAACATCGAAGGGGCAGATCATATTCCTGTACACGCGGTTGGAAGTCATTGCATCATACACGTCGGCAACAGCTACTATTTTGGCAAAATCGTGTATTTGTTCGCTCTTTAGTCCAAGCGGATATCCCGAGCCGTCCTCTCTCTCGTGATGCATCAAAATTGCCTTTAATATATCTTCACTGATTTCCGGGATTTTTTCCGCTATCTGAAAACCATAAGCAGGATGTTTCTTTATTTCCTCGAATTCCTCATTTGTCAAGGCACCGGGCTTATTCAATATCTCCGACGGTATCCTGCCTTTTCCTATATCATGCAAAAAACCGGCTGTAACAAGCGCCTTGACCTTTTTATAATCGTATCTGAGCCATTTCCCTATAAGCATGGACAACAGGGATACGTTTATACTGTGAGTATACAGGTATTCGTCCGTAGTACGCATTTCATTGATGCAAATGACGATATCCCTGTTTTCGTTTATCCTTGAAAGTAATGAATTTGTGACCAGAGAAACTTTATTGGAATCTACTTCCTTCCCGGTCGATATATCGTGAAGCAGGTTTTTGACACTGGTCAGATTTTCGTTGTACTGGGCGCGGAATAATTCCGTACCACCTGCAACGATCATGTCTTCATTATCTTCATATATTTTTATCTTAACCAGGCCGAGGTCTCTGACCTTGCTGAGGATATATTCGTCAAGCACCGTTCCTTCAGTCACTACTATTGCGCCGTATTCATTGTAGATATCTTCCGCTATCGCCATACCAGGCTGGCAATCTTGTACACTTACAAAAACTTTCTTCATAGGCGCTCTCCCCTGGATATATTTTGTCATCTCTTGTCTATTATTTTACCATAATATTGTTCTTTAGTGTATTATCAAGTATTATATCGGCACATTTTGAAATATTGATACTGGAATTTTTAGTATTACGTTGGTAAACATTTATGGTTGCCGCGGTTATATTGTTATGTTAACATGTAATGGTTACAGAGAAACCAGGCCACTGGGGAAAGGGGCGTGAGGTCATGCAGTCCAACCAAAAAAACAAAGTAAAGAATATAGAGAAAATATTCACTTCCTTCGGCAAACTGGGGAAGCTTCCAAAAGCGCTGATCAAATACGGTTGCTTGACTTTTTTTGTGATTTTCCTTATCGGAACAGTTTTGGTTTTACTTAATAATACAATACTTCCATATAACTCTTATTTCGATATGGTATCGAAGGAAATCGTCAAGACAAGTTTTGTCCTGGCCGCTGAATTTATTATAGGCGCGCTCGTAATGGATTACGTGATCGGCAGATGATCTGAAACCGGCTGTCTTTAACCAAGGCATGCGCCTTCAGCCGGTTTTATAAGTTTTCAAGGAAAAGTGAAAAATCATCCTTGTCGCAGTAAAGCAAAATATGTGCAGGAAAGCTGCCAGGTTCATTGTCCAGAAACTGGAAGCTTATTTTATATTCATCGCAATAGCCGGTTACCATCTCAAGCTCTTCTTCGCTCTCAACAACAACCACCGGATAATAAAATGTTTCCATATGTGCCCTCCTGTTTGTCTGTTATAATTAGAATAGCATAGCAGCAATGCAAATGTAAACTGTTTGGTTGCCGGTCAAAAATCAGATCTGATTTGTTCCGCTGAAATTATCCTTGTTGTAAGCAGCTTCACAGTCTTTCCGTCATACCTTTGCTCAATTTTTTCTATTGCTTCAATAACACTTGTGATCTCGCTCTCCTTAGCAACTATGATGTAATCGACATCGTCCGGTCCAAAGGCCAGACGTGAGGCGGCCGAGGCTTTTTCATACGCCTCCTGCCTCGCCTTGGGGATATTGTATTTGTTTTTCGTAAGGCTCAGCAGATCTGAATTTTCATCTTCCGTTACATACGGTACCCATCTCCATTCTCTTTCATCGTAAAACCGTTTGGATACCTGCTGCCCATCCTTGTCAATCAGGCCCTCGTAAAGCTTTATCTGCCTTATGATGCTTCTCAGGCATTTCCTGAAAACTGCAGTATCATTTTGGACGGCCCGACTATCAAGGTACTTGAGCAGCCTGCCGATATCAGCGGCGGTATCGGAACCGGGATGCATATACATTACAGGATTCAGACCGTTTTTAATACCCCATTCCTTCTTCATCCCCAGACCGTAGCTGCCGTAGAAGTCCATATGCCCTCGGAGCTGCGATATGGGCAGGTCGCAGAAGCATAGCATCGGAAATGCCATTGTGAATCCGTCATCCGAAGCATCGAACAGGTTTGCATAGTTCTCAATACAGAATCTTGCAGTAAAATCATCTTCAAGTATGCTTACAAGATCCTCCATGCTGCGGGTAAAATGAAAAAGAGCGTTTGAACTTATAACCATTAAACGATCCCGATCCTCAGCGCCAGAAGTATTTTCGCTCTTATTATTTTCCCTTTTTGATAAATAATTATCGCAATCAAATGGAGAAAAGCTACCCAAGCCTCATATAAATGCTTCTTTCCTTGAACCCGAACGACTTCCAGAATCCGTATCCGCGATCGTTCCAGAACATCACCTCTATATCTATCCTGTCTGTTCCGAGTACTTCAAGAAGTTTTTTCAGGCACGTCGTCCCATAACCCTGTCGCCTGTAGTCCCTGCATATGAAGTAATGTCTCAGATACAGCGGTTCTCTTTTGAAATCGACCAGGGCATAACCCCGGACGCTGTCATGCTCCTTGAAAAGATAGGCTTTATAGCCATTTTCGAGGAAGCCGGCCATCCTCTCTTTTAATTTTTTAATGCTGAGCCTTACGTCGTATTTCTCATCTTCTATCATCTGTCCGTTCAACTCAGCCAGCAGCTCTATGTCTGCGCTGGTGCATGCCTGTATGTCGATCGGCAGATATTTTCCTTTCAATTCAGTTCGTGCAAGTGCTGTCACATTTTTTATGAAATCGGATTTTGCTGCGGTATAAGAATCCCGATCGAATTCGTACTTTTCTTTGAGCTGCATTTTCAGCGCTCCATATTCTTTTACCGTGTCTGGATGTCCCGTCAGATAATCCCTGAAATACAGTTCATCCCAGTCGCCGGCATACCTGATATGCACATGGAAAGCCTGCCCTCTGAAGCCTTCATGTGTATAACCCTTCATGAACATCATGTGCGGCGGGGGATTGTCCGGCTGGCGGCTGTATATATAGCCTGCTGCTTCCATTCCTAAGATAAGCGCATCTGTATCCGTATCATCCCTGATTTCCAGAAGTATGTCGACTGTTGGCTTTGCTAACAGTCCGGGAACGGATGTGCTTCCATAATGGCTCATTCTGAAGATCGGCGATCTGCCGACAGCATATTCCAGTACAAGCTTTTCAGCTTCATATGACTTTTTCCAGTCAGGATTATGTTCACTTATGATTATGGGGAAAAGTTTCCACAACTCCTCATTGGACATGCCTTCCAAAGATTTTTCCATATACCCTTCCGACATCCTTTCCCATAAAACCGATAAAATCCTTTATTATGAACGAAGGCATCTGCAGTTAACCCGCGCCTTGCTTTATCCTGGCAACAGCCCTGACCGGCGAACTGTCGGCATTTATCTTCAGCGGGAAGGCTATGAACTCGAAGTTTCTTACATTTATCAGTCTATCCAGGTTGGTGAGGTTCTCGATGATGCAGATATCGTTTTCGAACAACGACTTATGTACCGGGAAAGGATATATATCCGGTGATGGAAGATCGATCCCTACGGCTTTGATTTTTCTTTCTATAAAAAAGCTGCACAGATCGTCGTCTACGACCGGATGATCGGCATAGTACCTTTCTTCGCCGTAAAATCTGTCATAGCCGGTGTATAGCAGCACTATACTGTTTTCCGCTACACGGTTGGCGTAGTCACTTTTCATACCGATCGTCCGAATATCTCTCACATCGAGCAGGCATCCCTCCGCGACAAAGATGTCCAATGGCAGTCCTGATATATAGCCGGCGTTGCCGGACATGTGCATCGGTGAATCCATATGTGTGCCGGCATGCATACAGCTCTCGAGCCTGAAGTTGTTATAACTGTCGGTTTCGATGTTATTGACCTTGTAGAGTTTTGTTTCCATGTCGCCAGGGTACACAGGCATATCGTTCATGATTGTCTGCGACAGATCGATCAGCTTTTCCATAATTCAATACCTCATGCCGGTTTTACCGGTTTCCAGCCTGCCGCGCAGCTTCCCGGGTATTGCAAACTCACTGTTCAAGCCTGCAGGCTATATTCCAAATGTGCGTAATCGTTGAAGCTTTGAAGATAAAATTCCTTATCCTCTTTCGAATACTTGATCGATGTAATGCTGCAGTTTTTGAGCGGAGAGCCCAGATAAAACCTTCTGGTCTGATCCTATAGTTCAAAATTAGGCTCATTGTGAACTGCCTTGAACAATTCATCCATCCCGTTCAGCTGCTCTTCATTTCCTGTAACCGCTATCCAGTAAGTACCTTCCGCGCCGTTTACGCCGCCGCTTGCGATCAATTCGGCGTCAGCACCGCAGATCAGCTTTATTGCCTGTATCTCCGTAATGACATTGCCGAATACCGGCATATATCTTACTCCTGCGGCTGAAGTAGAATTCAACCTTCTTGCGATTTCGCCGATATCCCCCGTAATCCTCTTTTCCAGTCCGACCGGCAGGAATAATTCCACCCGTCTGCCCACAGCGCACTGAAGAGTCGGGTTTATGGTGCCGGCTGCCCGGTCTCCGATCAGTATAGCGGCCTGCATCGTTGTGAGATTGACAGCGTTTGCACCTTTCAATATCACATCTCCCTGTACCAGTGAGTCGGCTGCGTCAAATATCGTCCTGCCCTTCTCCCAATTACCCCTGACAATTACAACATCTCCTATGAACCTGCTTTCATCCTTCACCCGTCCGGTATCTGTTTTTTCATTTTTTGGAGGTAGCGTGATGCCCCTGAAGAAGTTTTTCCTTGAGAATCCGTCCGTCTGGCCCATTTTTTTCAAAAATTCTTCCGCTACATATCCATTCGTGGTGCCGGCGATCACAACTACCGTCCTGTTCGCCAGCGCATCCCGGATCGAAGGGATCAGCAGCATTGCCTTCGCTATCATTCTTTTCCCTGCCGCTGGTGATATGACATACTGTTTTGTCTTAGTATTGCTTTGATCCATATATATCTCCTCCGATTCCGGACATTTTATGTATGCTTGCTATATTTTGCAATAAATCCCGGCATGCAGCTCGTCAACTCGGTCGCAAATCCTATGTCCGCCTCGCTGACGATTTTTACCCGACTGATGCTTCAGAGTATCCAGTTTGCTCTTCGTTCTTGTTGAAACTATTATTTCATCAGGAGTCAGCGCACCCGACATGATCAATGCACGGACAAGCATTCTTCCCATACTGCCGTAACCTATCAGACCTACCTTTACCATCCGACCCACCTGCCTTCCGGCCACATTCCCGGTATATTCCCGGCGTATTCCATTATATTCCGTAAGCTTTTTCAGCGGCCTCGACTGTCTGCCGCATCAGGCTGATTATAGTCATCGGTCCGACCCCTCCGGGTACAGGGGTATAGGCGGAAGACCTTGCTGCGGCATTTTCCAGATCTATGTCCCCGACATTGCCAGGGTTGTATCCTGCATCTACCAGCACGGCGCCTTCTTTAATCCAGTCAGCTTTTATGAACCTGGGCCTGCCCACCGCCCCGACAACGATATCGGCTCTTCTGACGATCTCGGGAAGGTTTTTCGTTTTCGAATGACATATAGTTACAGTCGCGTTTTCATTAAGCAGAAGCATTGCGACCGGCTTGCCCAAAATCGGACTTCTGCCTACAACTACTGCTTCCTTGCCCGCTATTTCAATGTTGTAATGTTTCAGTATAGTCATAATTGACAGCGGCGTTGCACTATTATAGGCATCGAGTTTCATAGCCATCCTGCCGAAGGAGTCCGTATTGACTCCGTCCACATCCTTGTTTACCGATATCGTATTGAAACATTTCTGTTCATCTATATGTTCGGGAACAGGATGTTGGAGCAATATTCCATGGACCCTTTCATCGTTGTTGAGTTCCTCTATTTTGGCAACCAACTCTTCAGTGGTAGTGCTTTCAGGCATTTCTACCTTTAAGGATTCAAGCCCCACACGTCTGCAGGCATTTCCCTTCATACGCACATATGTAACTGAAGCCGGGTTGTCCCCGACCAATATTGTTGCCAGGACTGGCGTTATCCATGACTTTTCCTTTATTTTGGTCACTCTTGCGCTGAGTTCGGCTTCTATTTCCTTTGCAAGCTTTGCGCCATCTAAGATTACAGGTTCGTTCATTTAAATTTCTCCTTCTGCTAAGAAAGTCTATTCCGATTTATTAAAATCATATTAGCACAATATTCCATATTTCTCTACAACCAATTTTATTCTGTTCATAACATTCAGTTCCCGCCAATAAAGAAGCAGACTGACAGAACCGTCCCGGTGTTTCTGTCAGTCTGCAAAAAAGCCGGTATATCGAATATACCGGCTTCATGTCTTATAATTGTTTTTTCAGTTCGCTGTATCAAGCTTTGACCGGCTTGCGGGCAGCAGCTTTCTTTCTGATGTTCCTCTCCTGCCATACCATATACAGCGGGCTTGCGATGAATAACGTAGAGTAGCAGCCGCTTATGATACCGACAACCAGCGGGAATGAGAAATCCTTGAGCGACTGGATGTTGAAATATGCAGCGAAGATATAAAGTACGATAACGCTTATCAATGTGCAGACCGATGTATTGATCGATCTTGCCAGCGTCTGCATTACGCTCGTGTTGACAAGTTCATGTATAGGCGCCTTGCGCATGAGCCTCGTATTTTCTCTTATCCTGTCGTAAATAACTACCGTATCGTTGATGGAATAACCTATGATAGTCAGTACTGCGGCAACGAACGAATCGTTGATCGGTATTTTGAACAGTACATATACGGTATACATGACGAAGCAGTCGTGAACGAGCGCCAAAACCGCGAAAACACCTGCGGAAAGTCCATGCATTACCCTAAACCTGTACCATACATACAGAGTTATCATAATAGCGGACAGTATGATCGCGTACATTGCATTCGTTTTGATCTCGTCTCCTATGAAAGGAGCGACGCTGTTTACCATTACCTGCGTATCATTGGGAATATTGTATTCCTTGCGCAGAGCGTTTATTACGGTCGTTTGCTCAGTATCGTTCAAAGTCTGTGCACTGCCTATATTAAGGACCATAAGCGTTATTTCCTTGGAAGGATCATCAGGGTTGTACGTAGTCGATTTCTGTACGCTCGCACGCTTTCCGATCGATTCCTCTACGATTGCTGCCGCACGTTCAGTATCGAACTCACCGCTCGGCATCTGTATCTGCATTATCGTTCCACCCTGGAACTGTATGTCCATCTTCACACCGTTAATAAATGTGGCAACTATACCTGTAAGGAATATGAGGATGGACAATACAAAAAAGATATTTCTTTTACCCATTAAATCAAACATATCTGCGCCCCCTCCTTATATGCCATACAGCCAAGGTTTTTTGGCTGCGTCGATATCTGATATGCCTCTCATCATTGTCTTGGTAAGCGTTATAGCTGTGAAGAAGCTGATGAGTACGCCGGCAAACAGTGTATAAGCGAATGATATCATGATACCTGTGCCAAAATAGCCCATGATCACAGCCACGATCAACGTTGTAACGTTACCGTCGATGATAGCGGACAACGCTCTCTCGTAACCAAGGTCGATAGCTGCTTTGAGTGTCTTTCCTGCCCGTATTTCTTCCTTTATTCGTTCAAATATGATGACGTTTGCATCGACGCCCATGCCGACCGCCAATACTACGCCGGCCAGACCGGATATGGTCATCGTGATGTGGAGCCATGAAATCGCAAGCAGCGTCATTATGGCCAGCGCAAACAGCGCAATCGATGCGACAAGTCCAGGAAGCCTGTAATAGAAGATCATGAACAATGCGATCAGCAAATATGCCACAATGAATGCCTTGATCGTAATATCAAGCGCTCCCTTTCCGAGCAGAGGGCTGATCGAGTTGACCGACTTTGTTTCAAGCTTGAACGGCAGCGCGCCGGATCTTATCGTATCTGCCAGATCCTTTGCTTCCGCTAAGGCAGCGGCATCTGATGACGTACCGAGAGTTATCCTTGCATCACCAGAAGTGATATGTGCTTGGACCTGAGCTTCCGATATAAATTGGTCGTCCATGAAAATTGCAATTTGCTTGCCTACAAGTCTTCCGGTGGCATCAGCGAACTTTTTCTGTCCGGCAGCATTAAATTTCAAATCTACCTGCATACCGCCGCTTTCAGGGTTCTTCTGCGGCGATGCATCGACAACATCCGTGCCGCCCAGAATTATTTTACTCTCATCATACGTCGGGTTTCCATTGGAATCCCTTTTACTTTCATCGACTTCCTGGAATGTCAGCAGAGCTGTTTTACCTAATTTCGCCATCGTAGCTTGAGGGTCGAAGTTAGTCTCACCTTTTGCATACGGAATTCTGATAACGATTCTGCCGTTTGCAATATCAGTTGTGAGATCCCTGTCAAGTATTCCTTCCTTGTCAAGGCGTTTACCGATAATGACCTTGGCAGTGTCTAGTTCTTTTTGCGTAGGTTTACGGTTGTTATCCGTTACGGCATAAAGCGTTGCGTCAATTCCTCCGTTAATGTCGATACCTGGAACGATATCCATGGCACCGGGAATCTTAATGCCAAAAAGATTGCCCGCGAAACAAATGTATGTCAACACGGCAATCAAGGCAATAACGAGGAAGAATTTAATCCCGTTGTTCCCTCTCATCTGTAAAAATCCCCCTTTTTTTCGTAACCGCATGAAGTTATTATATATCTATCGTACAAGCCAGTCAATACTAAATCCCTCCTAGGGAAATGGATGTTTTAAGCAGCTCAGACAAGCCTCGAGTCGTTGACGAACAGCTGGAACTGCAGTCCTAGAAACGCCGCCGCTTTTCTGTTCATTGTCATTCTTACGAGAAATATCTCGAAATAGTCCATTACGGGGCATATCGCAGTATCTATCTTTAAAACGAGATCCGCCGTTTTATTCTCCTTGTCGACAGATATGACGGATCTTTCAACCGCATAGTTTACACGGTCATGGATGTCAAACGTGGAAAAATCCGTATTTCTGACCCGGCTCCTATGAACGTCCGATTTATCGGCAAGTATAAGCGCCGCCGAGATATTGCTCACAGCCGTCCCGGTATGTTCGTCGTGGTTTCCTATGGCCGCCATTATATCTGCGGCTTCATTGTAGTCCATCCCGATTTTGGTCAGAAGCTGATATGCCATGATAGCCCCGGTATGCGCGTGATCGTTCCTGTTCACTGCATTTCCAATGTCATGAAGATAGCCGGCGATCCTTGCAAGCTCTACCTCACGTTCGGAGTATCCCAAGTGTTCCATAATATTTCCCGCCGTTCCCGAGACTATACCTACATGTCTGAACGAATGCTCGGTATAGCCGAGGACGCGCATCTGTGTCTCAGCTATGGTCAGAAAGGTCTTGACCTCTTCATTTTTCTTTATATCGTGAACTGTAATAATAAGCTCCACCCTCTCTCAGTTTTCTATATTATCATTCTTCTATCTTAAGTTCTCATTATATTTTCTTTAATTTTGAACCTGCTGCCTTTCAGCCATTATTCTCTTTCGATTCTTCAGCCTTTACCCACAAGGCGCATTCCACACGTTTTCTCTCCAGTTCGCATCCTATATCGTAAGGCTTGTCCAGGCAATTGTTGAACTGCCAGGCATTCGCTGAGCAGCCCCCGCTGCAGAAAAACCTTGCCCAGCACTTTTTACAGTCGGGTTTTGTGTAGATATTCTCCTTCATGAACATATTTCTCACCGAGCTGTTTATTTCAGTTTTCAAATTTACATTGCCCATTTTGAAATCTTCCATACCGACGAACTGGTGGCAGGGATACAGATCTCCCTCAGGCGTGACGGCCATATATTCGTGACCGGAGCCGCAGCCCTTCATCCTTTTGATCGCGCAGGGACCATGATCCAGATCGAGCATGAAGTGGAAAAAGTTGAACCAGCCGTCGCCTTTGCGTCTTTCCACGTACTCACGCGCAAGATCCTCATATTCCCTGAAAAGCCCGGGAAGGTCTTCCCGCCTTATATCGTAGCCTGTGTCCCTGGCAGCCACGACAGGCTCTATGGATATCTGCCTGAAGCCCTGGTCGGCTAGATGCAGTACGTCCTTGGAAAAATCCAGGTTTTCGCGTGTAAAGGTGCCTCTGACGTAATAATTGTCCTGCCCTCTGGAATCAGCCATTTCCTTTATCCTGGGCATAATATCATTATAGGTCCCTCTGCCGTCAACGCGGAACCGCATCCTGTCGTTTACCTCGGGCCTTCCGTCAATGCTCAGCACCACGTTGCCCATATACTCGTTTATGAACTTCCTGTGCTCCTCGTTCAACAGCACCGCATTTGTCGTTATAGTGAAGCGGAAGTTCTTTCCCGTTTCCTTCTGCCTGTCCAGAGCATACAGTAGTATTTCCTTTACAGCGCCAAAATTCAATAGCGGCTCTCCCCCGAAAAAGTCGACTTCGAGATTGCGTCTCGAGCCCGAATTTTCGATCAGGAAATCTATCGCATTTTTCCCGGTTTCAGCGGGCATGAGGGTCCTCTTGGTACCGAAGTCCCCTGTGGAAGCAAAGCAATACCTGCACCTGAGATTGCAATCGTGCGCGATATGCAGGCATAAAGCCTTGACAACAGGCTTTCTGTTCCGTTCCTCCATGATATCCCCGATATAATCTTTGAGATCGTCCCTGGAAAAAAGCTGACCGCTCTTAATAAGTTCATTTATTTCAGACAGCGCCTCGGTTATTTCATCCTTATTATATTTATCCGACAGTTCATCAACGACGGCTGCCTCCGTTTTTTCAGTCAATTCTCCGGCATCGTCCGCCAGTATCCCCAGTATCTCATACGACAGCTCGTCCAATATATGAACAGCACCGCTGTTTACATCCAAAACAATATTTTCACCGTGCATCCTGAATCTATGGATCATTATTTTGTCCCCCGTCCCAACACGTAAACAGCGAGGAGCACAAGCCCCCCGCTGTTATGGTTTCAAGCTCTTTGTGATCGATTTATCTCTTTTCGCATTTCTGGTTTGCTACCGTGCAGCTCGTCTTGCATGCCGACTGGCATGACGTCTGGCACTCGCCGCAGCCGGAATTCTTGAGATCCTTCTTCAGTTGAGCGTTATTAATGGTCTTTATATGCTTCATATGTATCCCTCCCAAGTGCTTCATTAACCAACTTTTACAAGTCGTTTGCGTTGATATTATAGCATATTGAAACAATAATGAAAAGGCATTTTTTCGTAAGACACGGGAAACTTACGGATGGCGGTCACTCAAATAATCTCTTTTTTGATACTTTCACTTTGAAGCTGGAACCCCAAAGCCGTGTGCTTTCATGTACAGATTCAAAAGTTTGGTACTAAATATAACGTCGTACTTTTTTCATATAGTTCGTATATTCTTCTCCAAATTTATTTAAACACCATCTTTCTTCGGAAAGAATAATCCAATGTGCTGATATTTGAAAAATAATTAATAGTAAAAACAATATGAATGAGTTTGTAATCAATACACAACCCAAAAAATAGATGAAATATGCTATATACATAGGGTTGCGGGAAATACGATAAAGCCCTTTAAGATTTATACCATTCTTTTCAGGTTTTGCATAGTTTGATACGGACGCACTAAAAAATAGTATTCCTAAACTATATATGATAGCACCCGGGTAAAACCAAACAGAGGCTGTATTGATTTTGAGGAAGCACAGATATACGAAAATAAGTATAGTTGTAAGTTGGTAAAATGCGGATGCTATCTTTTCGTTTCCGAACATCGGAGGAAAAAATGCCGCACGATTCAAAGCTTCTTTAGCGATCAGCCATAAAAGCCCATATCTTATTGCGATTAGTGGAATTAACAGTAAAAATCCATTCATGATATCTTCCTTATAAAGGGGCTCGAACCATACGCGCCCCTACGCTGACTGCTTTGCTATGCAAAGGATAGTCTGCTCCTCCGGCCGCACGATGGAATCAAGGCCGGATTTCCTTATTCATTAGTTTTTAGGATCATTATCTTCGCAAAATAAATTTTTGATTGGGATAATTGAACTCAAAAACCAGTTCTCCTTCTACGAATCCATACTTTTTATACAATGCTCTCGGAGCGATACCTTTAATATCCTCTTCCCTAAATGTCGTAACGGATATATCTATATCTTTGGGGAACATCGAAATCATTTTTTCAACCATTGCCGATGCTATCCCCTTTCTTCGATGATCAGGATGTACTGCCATACATGAAAGGCATTTTGAATGATATGAAAAAAGTATACACCCAACAACCTCTTCACTACATTTAACACATAATGCAGTTTCTCGTTCAATATTTTTAATTAATGTTCTAATATATTCAGAAATCTCTAACCCGGGGAAATCATCTTTAACAATCTCTACCAATCTCATCCATGAATCGATGTCGTCTTTACTTGCAAGGCATAATAAATATTCTTCATACAATATAATATTCCTCCCACGTAATCTTTTAGAATTCGCCCGACGCCGGAGGCCGGTCGACGTCCGATGGGCAATCTTTCGTATAACGACTCAGCAGTCGCGACGCCGATGAGCTGAACTAGGCGAAGTCCCCTACACTTTTCTGCCGCTCGATGGAGTCAAGGCTGGAATTCCTTTTAACTGTTTTGTATATGATAATTGAACTTATAACATCTGCACAGAATACAAATTGAAGAATACCATGAATAACAACTGCTTTTTTAGATAGCTTATTTTCTCTTAGGCTTCTTATTACTCCACCTAATCCTATCAATCCGCTTAAAACAATAGTCATGCAATCCCAAATGATAAAAACAATTGTAAAACCAAGGGTAAATATTGTCATCATAGACACCAATCCGAGTGAAAATATGATTAAATATGACGGTATATGTATCAGTTTAATGGCCATGTTGATATGTAATAATTCTTGCGCGTTCCGCTTTTTCACAAGGCTTGTGATTAAGAAAGCGACAGAAGAAACCAGCGCAGCGATATACAGTACAGGTAAAGCTAACAAAACAAGAAAATCAAAATTTTTTAAAACAGTCTCAATAATACCCGAAAATATACATACCAACACAAGTATAATCGAATACGGGAACAGTATTACTAAAATCAATTTCAAATATCGTCTCAAGCCGATTCCACCTCATCAAATTATTTTAACCACCCGTACACCTTGGCGGTGCTCGTCACCCAGGATACATTGGCGAGCAGTGTCCCCATACTTATTCCTTTCCTTATAATTATGTACCGCTCACTCTCCGGCCGCTCGGCGAAGTCAAGGCCGGAATACATTTAAAAATCCTCTTATATAAATATACCATATTATCTCAAACGCCCCACTGATAAATTGGAATTTGTCAACTTCCGGTGATGCTCGTTTTGTGTAGTTGATTAACTTTTGTCCAATGAAGTCAAATCGTTATCCTTGCAATGTAACCTGTGGTACTATCCAAACTGTGTATTTGCCCCAGTAGATTTCTGAGGAAACGGCAAGATTTGACATACCATTTGAAAAGATGAATGCGCCTCCTGCCTGTTCGATAAACTCCAAATTCCAATTGTGTTCAACATACTCAAACAACTCCGGGCATTCACCACGTTTTGATATATAGATGCCAGCGTTGTTTCCCACTTGTATATAAGGCTGTTCGTCACTGATTTTAGTCGCAGCAAACAAATATGGAATTGGATTTCCTCTTTGAAAAATTGCCGATCCCCATATTGACAGCATGGCAGCCATCACCATGAGCATGGCTACTACACACATTGCTATCAACGCTTTGCGTGTGTGTTTTTCTTTCTTTAAGACCTGTACAGATATTTCATTTGACTTTTCTGTAATATCTTTGGTCTGGATGATTTCTCCTGCCAGAAGATCCATTATTGTAACATCAAGTACCGATGCAAGGTTTTCCAAGACATCAACGCTCGGAAAGCTAAGACCCCGTTCCCACTTTGAAACAGCCCTATTTGTAATATGAAGCTTCTCTGCAACGTCCTGCTGTGTCATATTCTTCTGTTTGCGAATAGATGCAATTAGCTGTCCGGTTCTTACGCTGTTTATATTCATCACCTCGTCGAGATTATCATATCTAACAGAGGTAATAATAACAACCGACTGTTAGTTGAATCGGAGATAAAGCCCCAAATTATATAAATAATCAACACTTCAAATTCCTATATCTTTTATGAAACATATAATTCTATTAGCTTCTATAAAGCCTATACCCTTATGAAAATCATAGCTTACCTTATTATCAAATTTTATGTCGGATCCAATTTGACTGCATCCGCTATCTCGTGACCATTCTTCTGCCTTTTTTACTAGTTTTCTTGCTATACTTTTCTGCCGATATAACGGCTTTACATAAACCCCTTCAATATATAATAAAACTAATCGTACGCATATATTCTCCACCGTCCATCTTCTTTAGCAACTCCAAGGACAAATGGAAAATGTTCACTTCCGTCATCCATTTGAACATTGACCCAATAATTGCCATTGGGATTCAGTTTATCAGTACTGGATACAGGGACTATTTTTTTAATTATATATTTATGGTTTCTAAAATTTTCAAAATCTTCATCCCATTGAGAAGCTTTATAATAAGAAATAGTTTCTAGAAATTGAGTTTTGTCATTTCTCTCATATGCATCAAAATGTTTGTAGATAACCTTAATAAGGTCTAGTTCTAGTCTCTTATCTAAAATTACTTCAGTGCTTGTGAGGCTGATATATCTTTGATTAATATCATAATAATCTATTACATCTTGTATGCCTTTTGCTTCTTCTACCTTACAAACATTGTTTGCTACATAACTAATTTTAATAATTCCATATACATTTATTGAAAAAAATAATATGACAATTATACCAACAATAATAACTACCGTTTTCTTATCCTTCATATAATCACCTCTTATTAAGCATTCTTCAATATCATTATAATGTTAAGCTCAATTTATTCCGCCGCACGGCGGAGTCGAGGCCGGATTACCATATTCTTAATCATTACTTGAAATACTTAAATATTTGCTTATGTCATCTGTACTAATCCTAAATGTATTTTCTATGACCCCTGGTAATAAAGTATAGATTGAACAACCAATTTTGTTTTCGAAATGCATTTTTATATTAAATATTGTTTTCCACTTCTCAGTCATATCTCTTATCTCTTTAAAAATTATGGTTCCATTTCTTATTGCTGCATCAACCAATCTTTGCTCAAGTAAACAAAACCCTGTGGATAGAGATAAAACATCGCAAAGTTGAATTAATAAGTCATATTCATTAAACTCAACATTACTAAAGAAATCTATCACAAAATCATACTCTTCTTTAGAGCAATCCCAATTTCCGGAAGAATCAAAAGTATGTGTCATGCATATACGAGCAGCATCATCAAATCCCAATTTTTTTAGAAAATTATAACCATCTATTGTATGTTTATAATAACTAAATCCGAATCGCCTGCCTATATCATGCAGTAAGCCTAATATATATGCTGTTTCTGGGCAAAGAGAGTTATCGTAGCGCGCAATAGCTTCTGCAGCTCTTGCTGCATTTTTAGAATGAGCAATCCAAGGCCCAGGATTTAGTTTTTGTCCCTCTTCTAAAAATTCATTTGCCAATTCTAGTGTTGGTATTTTCATATGCCATCCTCCAATCGACTGGCGGTGCTCGCCACCCAGGATGCATGGGCAAGCAGCAGGCTTTGCCTGCGACCAGCCCAGCGAATCGGTGTGGCGTGCTGCC
>Ga0207800_1000230_pt1 | contig 18366 bp, 15 predicted proteins | sample LuqExpMetageno11_FD_187769 | JGI IMG/M metagenome (GOLD analysis project Ga0207800, IMG submission 187769) | Tropical forest soil microbial communities from Luquillo Experimental Forest, Puerto Rico - Sample 11 (SPAdes) | ecosystem: Environmental > Terrestrial > Soil > Tropical forest ... | reverse complement strand
GACCTCCACGTAATATATGAACTGGCCAACGAGCCCAACAACAACAATCCGGGCGTGACCAACGACGCAACCGGCTGGAAAAAGGTAAAAGCTTATGCCGAGCCCATAATAAAGATGCTTCGCGATGGGGGCAACAATAACCTTATCATAATGGGAAGCCCGAACTGGAGCCAGCGTCCTGATCTGGCGGCGGACGACCTGATAAATGATCCCAATATTATCTATTCGATCCATTTCTATACCGGCACTCACAAATACTCCGCGGAAGATACGGACAGGTCAAACGTTATGAGCAATGTCAGGTATGCTCTGGAACATGGTGTTGCCGTATTCGCTTCCGAGTGGGGCACCAGTGAAGCGACCGGCAACAACGGACCTTATCTTACCGAGGCCGACCAATGGCTTGGCTTTCTCAACGCAAACAACATAAGCTGGTGCGACTGGTCACTGGCGAACAAAGGCGAGACCTCGGCAGCCTTCCTGCCCTTCGAGCTGAACAAACAGCCGGCGACGAACCTTGATCCGGGCGCGGATAAGAAGTGGGAAACCGGCGAACTGAGCGTCTCGGGAGAATATGTTAAGACCCGTATCCTTGGACTGGAATACAAGCCTGTTGACCGTATGCCCAGGAAACTTTTTGAAGAAACTGTTTTCAACTTCGACGACGGTACTACCCAGGGTTTTGATATCAACCGCGACAGCCCCAAAAAAGACGTCAAGCTCAAAAATGTCGGAAAGGCACTTCAGATATCCGGCCTAAGTACAAGCAAGGACGTTACGGAAACCAACTACTGGGCAAACGTAAGGCTTTCCGCGGATACTGCCGAGATAAGCGTTGACGCTTTGGGTGCTGAGAAGCTCACAATGGATATCATAGCAGCCAAGCCGGACACCGTATCCATCGCCGCTGTTCCACAAAGCGAGAAACACGGCTGGACAAACCCGAAGCGCGCGATCCAGGTCAAGCCTGCCGATTTCGCGCAACAGGAGGACGGCAAATACAAAGCCGTAATGACGTTGACAGCTGACGACGCATCCAACCTCAAAGCCATAGCAAAGGATGCCAACGACAGCAAGCTGACGAATGTGATACTCTTCATAGGAGCAGAGAACTCGGATGTCATTGCCATCGATAATATAAAGGTGTCCGGGAACCGTGCGGTAGCGGAAGCCCCTGTCAAGCATGATCCGCTCGGAAAGGCCGTCCTTCCCTCGGACTTCGAGGACAAGACGCGCCAGGGATGGCTCTGGGACGATCCCTCCGGTGTCAAGACCGCCCTGACGATCCAGCAGATTAACGGTTCCAACGTACTTACATGGGAAGCTGCCTATCCCGAGCTCAAGCCCACTGACGGCTGGGCTACCGCTCCAAGGCTCAAGCTTCCGGATATCAATACCACCCGGGGGGATGCAAAGTATCTCACCTTTGATTTCTACCTTGATCCGACACGTGTGAGCAAGGGATCCCTCTCGATAAACCTGGCCTTTGCGCCGCCGACCCTCAGCTATTGGGCACAGGCAACGGAAACCTACGATATAGACCTTACCAAGCTGTCCGGACTGAAGAAGACCTCTGACGGCAGGTATTACTTCAAAGTGGCATTCGATCTCGACAAGATCAATGACAATAAGGTATTGGCCGGGGATACGGCGCTTCGCGATATCATTATCATCGTGGGAGATGTACAGAGTGATTACGCAGGCAGGATGTCGATCGACAATGTGCAACTCAGCAGTACAAAATAGCCCATGAACTGACAGACCCGCCGGAGACTTCCGCCGGGTCTTTTTCACAGCCGGAGGGGCCGATATTTAAAAAGAGACATTCTTGAGGATGTAAAAAAGCAATGATATAATCGTTGTGAAAGAAATTCATAGCAATATTCGGAGATCGGACATGAAACATGCCGTACTGATAGGAATAGCCGGAGGAACAGGCTCGGGCAAAACCACTCTTGCGAAGAGATTGAAAAATACCTTTGGAGACGATGTAGCTCTGCTATGTCAGGATTTTTACTATAATTCTTTTGACAACCTTACATATGAAGAAAGAAAACTCCTTAATTTTGACCATCCTGACGCTTTTGACTCACAGCTGCTGATCGAGCAGTTGAAACAGCTTAAGAGGTTTGAACCTATTGAGCGGCCGACCTACTCCTTCGTCGAATATAGTAGGCTGAAAGACACCGTCAGGGAAGAGCCGAAGCGTGTCATCATATTGGAGGGGATCCTTATATTTGAAAACCCGCAGTTGGCCGAACTGATGGATATCAAGGTATTTGTAGATACCGACGCCGATATCAGATTCGCCAGAAGGCTCATGCGGGATATACATGAAAGAGGCAGGAACCCGGACTCGGTGGTCAACCAGTACCTGAATACGGTAAAACCCATGCATGAGGCATTTATAGAGCCGAGTAAAAAGAGGGCGGATGTCATTATTCCCGAAGGCGGAATGAATAATGTCGCTTTTTCGATGCTCGTGGACAGGATAAAGAACATCATCGAAAATTGGGAAAAATAAGTTTACTTTTGACGGAATGGGAGTGTTGAATTGAATCAAAAAATATTGGCCGACTATTTGGACTCGCTCGGGAAATGCGGGATACCTGGCTGTGACTGCGTTGTTTACTGCGGGCATGAGCCTGTTTTCCGCCATATCACAGGTTACTCGGATTCCATTAAAACAAGGCCTTTGGCAAATACCAACACATACTGGCTCTTCTCAGCTTCAAAGCTCTTTACCTGTACGGCTGTAATGCAGCTTGCCGAAAAGGGAAGAATACGCCTGGATGCTCCGGTTTCAGAGTATCTGCCGGAATATGGCGACCTTATGGTAAAAAACGGTTCTGCCGTGGAACGGGCAAAAAAAATAATGACGATCCGGCACCTCCTTTCCATGCAAAGCGGTTTGAACTATAATCTTGAGGCGCCCTCCATATTGAAGATCCTTGAGGAGACTCACAGACATGCTACTACCCGGCAAGTCATAAGAGCGCTTGCGGACGAGCCTTTGGACTTCGAGCCAGGGACACATTTCCAATACAGCCTGAGCCACGACGTGCTCGGCGCTGTTATTGAGGAAGCTTCGGGAAAGAGCTTCGGGACATATCTCGAGGAAAATATCTTCCAGCCCCTGGGTATGAAAAACACAGGGTTCGAGCTGACGCCCGAACGAAAAGCGAATATGTCGGAACAGTTCGTTTACGATACGGATACCATGACGTCTGCTCCCATGTCGCTGGAGAACTGCTATGTCCTGTCGGACAGATATGAAAGCGGCGGAGCCGGGCTGATATCTACCGTTGATGATTATATCCTGTTCCTGGATGCCATGTGCAACGGCGGTATAAGCAGTGAAGGCTACAGGCTTATCACCTCCGCCTCCATCGACCTGATGCGCGGGGATCAGCTTCATGACGTTTCAAAGAAGGATTTCGCCTTGTTTAACAGAAAAGGCTACAGCTACGGCCTCGGAGTGCGTACTCTTATCGAAAGGGAAAAGTCCGGCGCCAGGAGTCCTCTTGGAGAATTCGGATGGGACGGCGCTGCGGGCGCTTATGCTTTGATCGATGTCAAAAACCGGCTGGCGATATTCTATGCGCAGCATGTACGCAACTGTGGTTATGCTTACGACGTTATCCATCCCGGTATCAGGGACCGCACTTACGAAATGCTGGAAATAGCTGAATAGAACGTGAACGGTACAGAAGCTCGGATTTGCTGCGGAGGCAAGTCTGAGCTTCTTTTTTGCTCATGGAACATAGCGAAGTCTTGTTCAAAAATCACAGACGCTCGATGCGCCTGTGATTTTATATAGACTTATTCCGGTCTGATCCATCCTTAATATTTCTTAATAAATTTCCTCTTACCATATAATTAATTCTATTTATAATTACTAATTATAATTACTAAATGAGTCAAAAGATGAGTTGCGGCAGGCCGGGACAATTCTACCCGGCTTTGCTGCATTTGGACAAAGGGAGAAGATTGATGAGTTTTATTACTTTTGAGAATGTGGAGAGGGAATACCATGTCGGCGGGCACACGATAAAAGCGGTCGACGGCATCAGCTTCGGCATAGAGCAGGGGACTGTCAACGTAGTGCTTGGGCAAAGCGGCGCGGGGAAAACAACAGTGCTCAATTTGCTTGGCGGAATGGATTCGCCGACGAAAGGCCGTATCATCGTAGGCGATCAGGAGATTTCCAAAATGTCTGAGCATGAGCTTACGACCTACAGGAGAAATAAGATAGGCTTTGTTTTTCAGTTTTACAATCTGGTACCGAATCTGACAGTCCTGGAAAACGTGCAACTCGCAAAGGAAATATGCAGCGATCCTCTGGATTCAGAAGAAATGCTGACAAAAGTGGGACTTGAAAACAGATTGGATAATTTCCCGAGCCAGATATCCGGAGGAGAACAACAAAGAGTCTCAATTGCAAGGGCTCTGGCAAAAAACCCTCAGATCGTATTATGTGATGAACCGACGGGAGCACTTGATTCGGCGACCGGCCGCAAGGTCCTCAAGCTGATATGCAATGCTGCCTCAAGCATGGGGAAAACGGTTATAATCGTTACACATAACGCCTTGATCGCAGATATGGCGGATGTTGTCATTCATATGAAGGACGGGAAGATCAATGAGATAAGGTACAACGACAGCCCAAAAGATGCAGAGGAGATCATATGGTAAGAAGGTCGCTTTTCGCTAAATCCATCAGGGATATGCAAAAATCCAAAGCCCAGTTCATATCGATCTTTATTATGGCTACGCTTGCCGTAACCATTGTTACCGGTCTCGACAGCGTCTGGAAAACTATCTATGATAATTCCAGTGCTATGTATGCTGCTACCAATATCTCCGATATGTGGATCAATGTCTTAAATCCCTCGGAAAAGGAACTGTGGAGTATTTCGAGGATCAATGGCGTTGAAAAGACGGAAAAGCGTTTTACGATAAATGCCCTAACCGGATTGGAAGGCCGCCCGACTCTGCGGATTTACGCAGTTTCCGATCAAAGCACGCTTGACAGGCCGATGCTTAAGCAGGGCGGACTTTCAAGCCGCAGCGGCGCGATACTGGATGTTGCCTTCGCAAAGAAGCACGGGCTTAAAATAAATGACGAGGTAGCGGTGAAAGTAAATGACAAATGGGTCACTTTTCGCATCGAGGGGCTGGCACAGAGCAGTGAACACATCTATTCCGTCAAGGGCACGACCTCTATAGTGCCGGACTCAGGGAAATACGGATTCATCATCGTTAATGAAGAGATGTTAAAGAGCATATATGGTCAGAAAGTGTATAACCAGGTATGCCTAAAGCTGTCTCCGGCGGCTGATGTCACACGTGTGGAAGCCGAGGCCGATAAAATTATCGGGGATGACCTTATAGGGATAGTTGCCAGGGGCGATGACAGCAGCACCAATAACATCAACGCAAACATACGCCAGTTCAAAACCCTTGCCACAGTGTTCCCGCTGATGTTTTTCCTCGTTACGGCGCTGATTACGCAAAGTACAATGCTCCGTATGATAGAAAGCCAGCGAAGCCAGATAGGAATTTTGAAAGCCCTCGGTTATACGAAAAGAAGCATACTGTGGCATTATACGTCCTACGGCGTATATATGGGACTGCTGGGAGCTTTTCTCGGCCTGTTGATAGGTCCGAATTTTTTCGGCAGATTACTGATCCCATGGCTTCAACTGAGTTTTACCGACTACCGGATCTCAGTCAACCTTGTCAATTTTATTTTCAGCCTCATATTGATACTTGCCTGCACAGGAGGCGTTTCCCTCTACGCCTGTCTAAAGCTGCTCAGAGATTCTCCCTCCGTTCTCCTCAGAGATAAGCCGCCAAAGGAGGGAAGCCATATTTTCCTTGAATTTTTTCCAAAGCTTTGGAACAGGATGAGGTTCAGCCGCAAGCTTATTGCGAGAAATACCCTGAAAAACAAAATGCGCATGATCATGAGCGTACTTGGGATAACAGGCTGCACGGGGCTTGTCGTGGCCGCGTTTACCTTATGCAATATGGTAGGTGGGATCGCACGGCAAACATATGACATAACCTACACATACGACCAGAAAATCATATTGGACAAAAAAGCGGATTATCGCTTTATCAATAATTTGAGGCTCGACGGGACCATACAGCAAATGGAGGAGACGGCAGTTGAAATCATCTGCCCGGACGGGAAGCGTACGATGAAACAGTTGACGGTTTTTTCGCAGGACAGTCCTCTCGTCCATTTGAAGGATGTTCGCGGCAATCCTGTTCTGCTTCCGGATAACGGGATCACAATGACGAGAAAGCTTGCACAGACGCTGAATGTCAAGGCGGGTGACATGATTGAACTCAAGCGCGCCGGCAAGGGCTATGTAAAGGTACCAGTGAGGCAGATAGTATATTTGGCTACCGGACAGGGGATGTACATGACGGATGAATACTTCGAATTGATCGGAGAGATCTTCAAGCCCACTGTAATGCTGGTAAAATGGGCTCATCAGCCCGACAGGGCTTTTCTGGACAGCGATTATGTCGATGAATACGTGGACAGGACCAGCCAGATAAAGGATGTAAAATCCAGTACGAAGGTCGTTTATATTGCGGCGATATTGCTGATCTTCATGGGAGGGATCCTGGCATTCGTTGTTCTTTACAACAGCAGTATCCTTAATTTCTCGGAAAGGATACGCGACCTAACCACTTTGAAGGTATTGGGCTTTTACCAGAAAGAGATCCGCTCGCTTGTGCTTACCGAAAATATCCTTTCCGTCGTATTGGGGTCGGTTTTTGGCATACCGGTGGGCAAAGTTATTGCAGGCCTTGCGGCGAGCGGACTGGACGACCAGATGGACCTGCTTAGTAAAATATCTTTTGGTACCGTAGCTCTCTCAGGGCTGATAACATTTGTATTTGCCCTGATAATCAACAGTATTGTGGCTGAAAAAATGAAAAATATCGACATGCTTGAGTCGTTAAAGAGTGTTGAATAAAAACAGTTGGAGGTTTTTTTATGATTGAGATGCTCCTGAAGCACAAAAAGTGGGCCCTGATTGGTGCCGGAATACTTATCGTACTTGTGGCAGCCGGCATAATCAGCTATAATCTGATACAGGCAGATAAGGCAAAGAGCCTTGAAGCCGTCTCCTCGGAAACGGAGCAGGATAACAGGCTGGATGCCTGGGGAGAGGTGAAGTATGAGAAAGTCTATGATATAAATATCGACTTCCCTTCCGCAGTGACTGACGTCAAGGTCAAGGAAGGTGACCGTGTTACGCTTGGACAGGTACTGGTGGCACTTGATATGTCGGAATACCTGGACACGATGGATAAACTAAGGGAACAGCTTGCGGCGGGACAGGCAGGGCTTCAGAATACGGTACAGGATACAGGCGCTCTTTCGGAGGATATTGCGCAGCTGCAAAAGGATATAAAAACAAAGACGGATGAATTAAATAAAGGAACCAATTCAGACCTTAAAATTCTTCAGACTTCACTGAACCTTGCTAAAAAAGGACTGGAAAATGCGAAAAAGGACGTTCAGGACAACCAGGCGCTGTATGACGCGGGCTCGGTTTCAAAAAGCATTCTGGACCAGTATAAAGACATCCTGGACCAAAGAGAGAAAGCCCTGTCGGACGTCGAGATCAATATAAATAAAACAAAGAGTTCCTTGAAGACGGAGCTCGACCAGATGAAGATCTCGCTCAAGTCCAAACAGGAGCAGCTCGACCAGATCAATAACTCCAACGGCGCGAATACTGCAAAACAAAACAGCAGCGTGGCAGCCTCTCAAATCGACCTGGATATAATGAAAAACAAAAGCGAAAAAGACTACCTGAACTCGAATAGTATCGTATCCAGCGTTAAAAATGGCATCGTACAAAACATCGGAGTTATAAACGGAACGATGCTCGGAGCGCAGAATATGCCGACAAGGGTGCTGCAGTTGATCGACGCCGATTCCATTGTGATCAGCGCCGAAATCGACGAAGAATTCATCAAAAATGTGACGCTGGGAGAGGCTGTCGAAATCGTACCGACGTCGGACAGCAGTGTATCCATTCCCGGTGTTGTTACCCAGATTTCGAATGTGGCCGTAGAAAAGGACGGGAAGCGGATCGTAAAGGTTGAGGTAAAGCCGCAGGATCCCAAGGGAGAGTTGAAGCCGGGCTACACCGCGGATGTGTATTTCACCTTTAAATAGAGCAGCAAGCCGTGCGAGACCGTTCTTTCGTTGTACGCGGATAGCAGAAAGGGTGGGGAAAATGGAAAAAATCCTGATAGTTGATGACGACAAAGAAATTGCGCTACTGATATCGGATACCCTCACGGATGAGGGGTATGAATGTCTTTTGGCATTCAACGGACAGCATGCTCTCACTTTGATTAAGGACAACCCGGATATTTCTCTGATCCTGCTTGATATTATGATGCCGGATGTCGACGGGCTGGAGATATGCAGGAAGATCAGAAATACCGTATCCTGTCCGATAATTTTCGTAACGGCAAAAAATCGTACCTACGATACCATGCTGGGGTTTGAAATGGGTGCGGATGACTATATTTCAAAGCCTTTTGTCGTAGAAGAGCTCGTTGCGAGGGTGAAAGCGCATTTACGCCGCGAGAAGAGAAATCTTCTGAAGAAAAACAGCGCCATGACTATAGGGAACATCCATATAGACCCGGAAAGCTATGAGGTTTCGGTAAAAGGCAAGGTCGTGGAGCTGTCCACGAGGGAATTCCAGCTGCTGTACTACCTCTTTGAAAACGCGGGCAAGGTCTTGTCTAAGGAACAGATATTCAGCGCAGTGTGGGGCACGGATTTTTCGGATATAGGGACTGTAGCCGTCAATATAAAAAATCTGCGGGACAAGATCGACCAGGAAAACCGCTACATTAAAACGGTATGGGGCGTGGGCTATAAACTTGTAAGATATCCGGAGAATGAAAATGAGTATTAAAATCAAGCTTCAGTTACTGGTTCTGTCTGCTTTTGTTATCAATATCCTGTTGGTATACGGGTATTACAATCTTTTCCTGTCCAGAGAAATATCCAGTTTCAACAAGAGCGTACAGGAGCAGCTGCAGTCCGAAACGACGCGCGTTTCGAAGGAAATTGAAAACAGGAGCGACTTTAAGGAGCTGCTTCAAAATATATCACAGGAAAAAGGACTCGTAATACGGGTGAGTGACGAGTCCGGCCTTACGGTTTTTCAGGTGGGCGAAGCGACGGGCGTGGATGTAGTAAACAACGCATCCAGCTTGTTTCACTGTAATGATCGTATCTATCTGCTGAATATAACGAAACCGATGACTGTAAAGAATATATCTTCCTATGCTTTAGCCTGGCATATTTTCCTGACGGAGGCATTGATAATCCTGATCATATTACTGTTTACCGCAATCCCTGTTTATCTTGACTACGCCAAACCAATCGTTTCCCTGCAAAAAAACATAAAACACTACAGAGAAGGGATCCGTCCCAAAAGTGTTATACGCAAGGATGAGATCGGGCTGCTGCAGAACCAATTCGTCATGCTGACGGAAGAGATCGAAAAAGAAAAGCAGAAACAGCATCTCATTATCGCTTCCATCTCACACGACATAAAAACGCCGCTCACTTCTATCATGGGCTTCGCCGAACGTCTGAAAAAGGGCTCGCTCCCTGCCGACAGGAGCGAACAGTATGTGGACATAATTTATAACAAGGCTGTTTCGATAAATAATCTGGTCGAGGAATTTGACGATTATTTGAACCTCCATATCCACAGCGGGTTAAAGCAGCAGAGGATAACGGCCGAGAAATTCTGCGCCATACTGAAATCGGATTACGAAGAAGAACTGACGGAAAGAGGAGTCGCTTTTTCTGTAAGTGTCAGTTGTCCTCAGGATGTTCTTTTCGTGGATATTTCAAAAATGAGGCGGGTCTTTGGTAATATCATAAGCAACAGCTTGAAGCACTTTGGCCGGAAGGAGCCCTCCATTGCCGTTTATTGCTCAAGGAGGGGAGATGCGGTGCATTTTTCCGTTGAGGATAACGGGACGGGTATTTCGAATGAGGAGATGCAAAAGATATTCGATCCTTTCTATACTTCGGACAAAGGCCGTTCTGTGGCGGGGCTCGGCCTCTCGATATGCAGGGAGATCGTAGAAGCCTGCGGCGGTAAGATATGGGCGGAGAATAACGAATCCGGAGGGACCTCTATTAAAATAGATCTGGCGGCAATGGCACGGACTGAAAAACTCAGATCGGCAAATCAGGCAGATTAAGAGAAAACAAAGACTGGCATGAAAGAGTTTTACGGTTCGATCAAGTGATATGCTACTCCAATAAGCCTAGTTGTCTGGCGTGGACTACCGCATCAAGCGAATTGTTGACGCCTAATTTCAAATAGGCTTTTTTTGTGTGCGTTCTGATAGTATTCAGGCTCAGACCTGTTTCCTCAACTATCTGGGCGAATTTATATCCCTTTGCAAGAAGCTCCAATACCAGCCTTTGCTGACTTGAAAGCTTGACAGGTCTTGATTCGTTATTGTTTGTCAAGCCTTTGAAATGTTTCGAGTGTTCATATGCCGCGAGATAGACCTCTTTTGCGAATTTGTTCAGGCTTTCAGGCTGTTAACCGTCTGTTTGGATTCTTTTCACCACTGAGGACAGGATCGGAAGTATTGCTTTTCCCGCGTTTGCGATCACCCTGATGAAACCGTACGGCTGTAAAGTGATAAGAACGTTTAAAAGCCTGTTTTGGGCTTCCTTCCTTTTCTTTTAGATCCATTCCGTACGGAGGCGAAACGGGAGGAGACTCTAACAAAGGTGACGGGGCGGCAACTCAGGAAATCCGGGGGTATATACGGATGGGGGAATCGAGCTGACCGATTACTACACGGCCCTTTCCAATGCGGAAAAGCCTTTTACGGACGCGATCGACGATAATTCGGAAAATGTGGACTTGGATATAATAAGCGCTCAATTGGCATTAGTGATGCCGTCCGCTGCATTAGCCTTCCTTGGGGAATATGACCTGCTTTCTACCGGCAATCTGCCGAAGAAAGAAGGGACACTGATGCTTTCGGGCTATCACGGAATTAGGGAGAAGAACGGCAATGTGATCAAAATCACCGGAAGCATAGAGTATACCGAGGATACGGGTATGAACAAAAAAGGCGATAAGATAACCGAACAGGGATCGCTGGACTTGTCGACAAACAGCCTGACCTATGAGAAAAAGCTGGAGCGCGACGGGAAGATATCTTCGCGTATCGTAATAGAATCCGTGATCCTGAAGAATGGAACGTACCTCTTGCAATATTTCAACACTGACGCCAGTATGCCTGGAGGAGCTTCCGGTGAGGCTACATTCAAACGTTATGACAGTAGCGGGTATTCTGCTTTGGTAGCCAGCTTTGATAAAGGGGTGGACTTTAAATATGACAGCATCATAGGCAAGGGAGATGTACAGCCCGACTCCATGGCTGCCGGATATTCCGTAAAGGGAAGATTTACCGTCAAGGGCGGAAAAGTGGAAATGGCAAAGAAATGATCACCGAACCCAAAAAGTCAGACAGATTTTAACCAAGCAATCCTGAAGGACTGGATCCGGTATTGAACCGGACTCAGTCCTTTTGATTTACACTCTCACAGAGACAACACCTTGCTCAATTCTATCATATCTTCATCGATTGATTTTGTTGTATTCAGCGCTTCGTTGATTTCGATCCCTATAACCTTGTTGTCTTTCAAAGTGATGACCTGGTTATAGATACCGTTCTTCAGCAGCTCCGTCGCTTTTGCGCCCATCAAGCTGGCCATGACTCTGTCACGGACAGTCGGGCTTCCGCCCCTTTGTATATGTCCCAGTATAGTGGCCCTGGCTTCTATTCCGGTGATTTTCTCGATTTGCTGGGCAAATTCGATAGCGCCTCCGACGCCTTCGGCAACGATGACGATATAATGCTTCTTGCCTCTGTTCCTGCCCTCAATTATCGGTTTTATTACATCTTTGTTGAAATCGAAAGGTTTTTCGGGCAGTATGATTACTTCGGCGCCGCAGGCGATGCCTACGTTCAGAGCTATGTAGCCGGCACGCCTTCCCATGACCTCCAGCACGCTGCAGCGTTCGTGCGAATACGCGGTGTCCCTGATCTTGTCGAGGGCATCCTGCACGGTATTCAAAGCAGTATCGTACCCTATGGTATAATCCGAGCATCCGATGTCGTTATCTATCGTTCCGGGTATACCGATAACTTTCAGGCCGTTCAGACCCAGATCTCTGGCCCCTCTGAAGGAACCGTCGCCGCCGATCACGATAAGTGCATCGATCCCGAAGACCTGCGCCATGGATACGCCTTTTTTTACGCCTTCCTCAGTTTTGAAGGCCGTGCAGCGGGCTGTCTGCAAAACAGTTCCGCCTCTGTGGATTATATCGGATACATTTCTCAGGCCCAGTTCGAATATATCTCCGCTGATAAGTCCGTTATAGCCCTTCCTTATTCCCATTACCCTGAAGCCCTGATGTATCCCTGTCCTTACCACCGACCTGATGGCAGCGTTCATACCGGGCGCATCTCCGCCGCTGGTCAGTACTCCTATCGTTTTTACCTCGTTTGTTATCTCACTCACTTAAATGCCTCCTGTGCTTATCCATCTGCAATATTAACGAAAATAAGTTCACATTGATTATGTAACAACTAATATGATTTCTTATTTCGCCATATATTACTTAATTTCTACAAAATAATAATATTATGATTATAATCATTTTCTAGATTTTCAACAATGAGAAAATTATTATACCATGATTTATCATGGTATAATTGCGCATCGCCGTTTTGCCATCCGAATATTCAAGGGCAAATTATCGGTGGCGCATAAATTCCGCCGGAGGCGTATAATAGCCTCACGATCTTGAGGCTATTATACCAGCATAAGTACCAGTGGTATGGATATGATCGAGAACAGCGTTGAGAAGGCCACGATCTTTGAGGCAAACAGCGAATCGCCGCCGTACAGCTCGGCAAAAATAGGCGTGTTCGCTCCGGCTGGCATCGCTATTACGCTTACACACACTCCGAAAACCACTCCTGTGAACCCGAAAGCCTTAAGAATAAAGACCGTCGCCAAAGGCAGGAGAATATTTCTGATAACTATGCCGTAATAAAGCGGAGACCCGGAGAGCAGGCTTTTTAAATCAACTCCCGCAAGGATCGAGCCTACGATCAGCATCGCAAGCGGCGCAGTCATGGCTCCCGTCATATCGAGTGCTTTTGCCACCGGGTAGGGCAGCTTCAGTGAGAATATAAACAGGAACATCCCTATGAAAACCGCGATCGTTCCGGGATTGACCATGGCTTTCCTTATGCTTTTGAGGCCCCTTTCGCCGCTGAATATCATTACACCTACGGTCCAGACGAAAAGGTTATATACTGCGACATAAATGGAGCCGTAGAAAACCCCTGTTTTCCCATACAAGCTCTCCAACAGCGGGAAACCCATAAAGCCGCAGTTTGTGAATATCGTTATGAATTTCAACACTTTTTTGATGTTTTCCGGGTATTTGCGGTAAAGCAATATGCCAAGTAAAAGCGAAATGACGTGGGCTGCCAGAGCGAAGCCCAAAACAAGGAAAACATTTTTCAGCATTTCGCTCGAATAGTCGAACTGAAAGGACGACAGTATCATTGCGGGTGTGGTGACCATTAAAAGAAGCTCCGAAAGCTTTTTGCCGGCTGCTTCGTCTATTATATTCTTCTTTTTCGCTACAAAACCGATCCCCATGATAATGAAGAGGATGGTTACCTGGTTTACGACCGTGCTTTGCAATTTTTGACCTCGCCTCGTGACCGTATGAATAACATGCTTAGTATACAATAGCGCCGGTAAACAGGCAATCCCAATTCCGCCGAAGCTGAATAGACCAAATGAACCAAATTAAAGGAGTTTTCACAGCAATGTAGAATAATGTAAGCGGAAGTATAGTAATATTCACTTTTGGGAGGCGTCTATGTTCAAAGGCAGGGGCGCAGTTGTTTATTCTATTATGAAGATCGCTTTTTATGCGGCAGCGGTCTTCGAGTACCTGCTCTACTATGAAATGAAGGTTCCGGCGTTGCTGTACATTATGATCTCCATTCTTGTCGCAAACAATTTTTTGAGACAATTTTTCCTTAACGGGAGAGAAAAATTTTTTCGGTATGAACAGGGAAGCATCATCCTGGAATTCATCCTGGCAGTATATATAGCGTCGCTATTACCTGTAGGGCCTGTCGTTATTTTACTGACTCCCGCCATTTTCGAATCGATGTCAGGCCATAACCTTTTCTTCGGGACCGGCATATCGCTGGCTGCTCTGGCTTCATTGATAACCATCGATATAGTTGATACGCTGCATAGCAGATGGATCTATAATTTCTATATTTTTTTCCAAAGGGTGTTGGCACAGTATGCGCTGGGATACGTGTTCATGCTGGTAATCAGCTACCTTGCCAGCCTGCAGTTCAGGGAACGGGCTAGGATAGCCAAAGTCAATCTCGAACTGGAGGAAGCCTACAGGCAGCTCGTTGATAATGCCTCGAAGCTGTAGGAATTATCCATAGAGAAGGAAAGGAACCGGATGGCGAGGGAGATCCATGATACCCTGGCCCATACGCTTACAGCGGCAGTCGTACAGATGGAAGCGGGCAAGAAGCTCATCGATGTCGATACATCAAGGGCGAAGGCCGAGATCGAGAAGGCGCAGGAAGTAACACGCGCCGGGCTTCGAGATGTAAAGAGAACTATTAAAGCATTGCGGCCGCAGATACTGGAGAACAGTTCGCTGTGCGGCGCTATCCTAAATCTCATACAGAATATCGAGGACAGCGCTCATGTGAAGGTCGAATTTCATGATGACCTGAAGCGGGAATTGGAAATAGCCGCATGCAGCGATCTGGAATCCTCATCCTGCACCGAAGTGATCATATTCCGCGTCATACAGGAGTCCATTACGAACGCGATCCGGCACGGAGCCGCGGATGCGGTTGTGATCCGAATGGCCCGGATCACTAAATGTGCTCAGCCAGATAGGTTTTGATGAATCCTTCAACTTCTTCGAGCGGAATATTCAGCGCCTTTGCAAGTTCCGCTTCAAGAAGCTTCTTCACGGAATCGCCGTACTGTGCTTCTTGCTTACTGACAGTCATTTTTCTGCCGGACTGTCCATGTGTTCGCAAATAATAGGATTTAACGACCCTTATCCAATCAAGCGGGTCCGTTCCGCTAAGCGCTTCCTTATAAAAACCGATTATGGTTTTATCATCATGAGCTTTTATCGTGGTGACAAAGGGCATACGATCGATTAGTTCAAGCGCTTCCAGCCTTGTCATAATAAGAAATTCTCCTGTTCTTAAGTTTCATTTGAATTGACCTCCCTTGTTTTAATACTGCCATTTTATCACTTAAAAAATAGCACATGTAAGTTAAAAAAACGCAAGTAAGCAAAGTTTGTGAAATCTGCGCATAACATAACCCGATAAATTTGTACAAAATGAATACAAATAAATACAAATAAATACAAATGAATGCCGTACTATAAGCCGGGGCAAGTAAATCATATTTCACAGTGGGTTGATCTGTGAAAGGTTATTTATGGACTTATTTTCTCCCATATGCTACAATCGTTTCACGACCGTTACAGGTATATATAAGGCCCTTCGGAGGAACAGCATATGGATCAGATATCCGCGCAGGCAAGTGCTCTGGGAAGGTTCCGGCGCACCTTCATAGGCGACCGCGCATTTTATAAAACAGTGCTTGCATTGGTATTACCTATCATAGTTCAAAATATGATCTCGAATTTCGTCAACCTGCTCGACAATATCATGGTCGGGCAGGTAGGCACTGCGCAGATGTCAGGCGTCGCTATAGCAAACCAGCTCCTGTTCGTTTTCAATCTGACCATATTCGGCGGATTGTCCGGAGCGGGTATATTTGGTGCGCAGTTTTATGGCGCCGGAGATAATGAAGGTCTTCGTAATACGTTCCGTTTCAAGCTCTGGACGTCAGCTATAACACTGGCCGCAGCGGTCGCTGTCTTACTTGCAGGCAGTAAACCGCTCATCTCCTTATATCTTACCGGTGAAGGCAATGCGGCAGATGCGGCGGCAATGCTCGAATATGGCCGCTCTTACCTGAAGGTAATGCTTTGGGGACTGCTGCCGTTTACGCTGTCACAGGTATACAGCGGGACGCTCCGTGAGACCGGCGAGACCATGTTGCCCATGAAGGCAAGCATAGCTGCCGTGCTTACCAATCTCTGCCTCAACTATGTATTGATTTTCGGAAAATTAGGATTCCCAGTGCTCGGCGTTGTCGGCGCCGCTGTTGCTACAGTCATTTCACGTTATGTCGAGCTCGCGATCATCGTTATATATACACACCGTCATACCGATAAGTTCCCGTTCATCGTGGGCTTATACAGATCGCTGAAAGTACCGGCCGGCCTTGCATTGAATATATTCAAAAAAGGGATGCCCCTGCTTGTAAACGAGCTGCTATGGTCACTTGGAGTGACTACACTGACGCAGATATTCTCCACTCGCGGTCTTAATGTGGTGGCAGGCCTCAACATTTCAAGTACTATCGTGAATTTGTTCAACGTCGTATTCATATCGATGGGAGTTGCTGTCGCCGTAATGGTCGGGCAGGCTCTGGGCGCCGGAGATATTCCGCGTGCCAGGGCGTATGTGTGGAAGCTGATATTCTTCAGTATCTGTACCTGCATCGTGATAGGAGGAGCGCTTGCAGCGGTGTCGCCCGTCATCCCCCGCATCTACAATACGACTGATGACGTCCGCATGCTCGCTACATACTTTATGCTGACAAGCGCTCTGTATATGTCGTTCAATGCCACAACGCACTGCTGTTACTTTGCCATCCGTTCCGGAGGCAAAACTTTTATGACCTTCCTTTTCGACAGCGCATACACATGGGCGGTCGCAGTACCGTTTGCATATGTGCTGACGCACTTTACAAAGCTGGATATCTTCATACTATACCCGATCAGCTATTTAGCCGACGCCGTCAAGTGCCTGATCGGCGTACTCGTCGTACGGGCGGGCTATTGGGCTCAGAACATAGTCGTATCAGATGTCGCAACTGATCTGTCCGGTACAGCAAAAGATCAGTAGACCGGTGGCTGAGCATGTGCATAAGGAATAATCATATCCGGTAGGCGTCGGTGACCTTGGCGACGTAATCGTCATAGCCCGACCTGGCCAATACTACGAACGACTCTCCTTTGTCGGTTATTTTGACGCGGTACGCCTGCGCTTCATCGCTGCTCAGCTTATTATCTCTTTTGATACTTACCTGGTTCAAATCTGCGATCCCATAGTCCAGCAATATTTCTGTGACTCTGTTTTCAAGGTTGCCTGTAGGACATTCAAGATTTCTGATCATGTTTATTGCCTCATTGATTTTGCTCATTCCATTTCCTCCTGTGAATCGGTTTTGTTCTGCTTTTTTGTTTACTGGGGATTGAGCGGCCATAGCGGGCTGCTGTTCATGATATCCTCCACTTCCTCGTAACCTGTCGGGTATGCATAGTTGTAACGGGGCGGAAGCGCAAAGACATATCTGGAGTTGCTGCCTAGCTTGCTGGGGCCGATGGGCGCCGCACTTACGAAAAACTTTTCGTTTTGCAGTGCATTCCACTGCTCAATAGTAAAGATCATTATCGGGATGTCCTGGTGAGGGTCTTTCTGGGTCCAGGCAGGGTTGCGTATCAAAAGCCTCGGGCCTGTTTCAATAACATTCTCACCGGACCTGCCCTCCCATTTCTCTTCAATGATAGAGTATCCTTTCCAATCTTCGGGCAGATAAAAATCGAAGCCATATAGTTTGTTTTCATATTTGACTGGGCCGCGTTTCACATATTCGCCAAGCGTTACGCTGCTGATAAGCCAGCGGCCGTCAACCTTCCGGACTATGAGCTCAATCGGTCGTTTGGCTGCTGCTCCGCCATGTACAAATTCAACACTGGTGATTTCGATAATCTCTCCTCTGACAAAATATTGGTCATTTCCGCCGTTTTCAATACTGAGAATATCGATGCGGTCGGGCCATGGGCTGGAGCCCACGCGGCCGGGCGCGCTTTGCGGATCGTCCATCCATTTTTTCAACAGCTCGGGTGTTACATAATCACTGTAGTTCTCTGCGATGCCTTTAACGACCAGTTCCTTCGGAGCAAGAAGGGAAACCATCTGAAGCTTTTTCACAAAGTCCTCCACCAGAGTCCTGACGGCCTGTTCGTTCTGAACCGGTAATGCGTATGCTGCAGGTGAAGGCTCGACGGTTGTTTCAGCGGCGCTGGCATTCAGAAC